>Ga0325410_1006266_pt1 | contig 13069 bp, 10 predicted proteins | sample PopdelMetagenome_16_FD_206182 | JGI IMG/M metagenome (GOLD analysis project Ga0325410, IMG submission 206182) | Populus deltoides microbial communities from Bellville, Georgia, United States - Xylem-PdIQD-R3 | ecosystem: Host-associated > Plants > Phyllosphere > Stem > Wood/Secondary xylem... | reverse complement strand
TTGTGATAATTGCTTACTGTGTACTACTATTTGATCATCACCGCCATCATTCCATGCACGTCTGATCAATCTCTGTATCAAAAATACTATGTGGGCCATGCCATTATTGAGATTGACTCTTTTCTCTCATTTAGCTCATGAATTTACAGTATCTGGTCCCCCAATTAATAGTAACCCAAAAATATAAGGTTTTGAGGATATGTTTTGGACAATGATTTTTTATTTAAAAAATTAACTCAATAGTAGTTAATGTGGATAAAAAATTATAATTCTTAAAGTTGTTATACCCCAAATTATATATATTTTTATAAAAAAATTTAATATTTTTCTTAAAGTTTATAAATCAATAATACACCAATTGTATGTATAAATATAAAAACCAACTTAATAAAAAGAATTTAGAACTAAGTAGTAGAAAGATTATAATATAAAATTAACTAGAAAGATAATAAAAATATTATTTTTTGGTTTAATTTGAATGTCATCGGAACTCAGATGGTTATAGTTAATCAATTATATATAATTAGTTATGTATAATTTATTTTTTTAAAAAAATAAGGAAGCTAATTGCGTTTAACAATTAAACATAATAAATATTGTAGTAAAATCACCTCTATATATATATCTTCAATAGTATTTTAAAAACAAAGTGAAACAAGGAGTAAATTAGAAACATGAAAGTTTCTAAAAGCAAAGGGACACAAAAGTAACTTCACAGAAGATTTTTCTTTAGCTCAATTAAAGCATCTTTAATTATATATATATATATATATATATATATATATATATATATTTTATTACCACTTATTTTTCACTTTTTTCTCTCCTCCTCTTCACCCAAACTCTTTGATTTTTTCCTCGTCAACATCCTCCATTTTAGCTGCCGCCTGTCCCCTTCAAGCGCAGATAAACCCTCCCTTTTTCTCTCTCTCCCCTAAAAAGCCACCACCTCGACAGCAGCAGCAGCAGCTCTCTCCTCTCCCTCTCCCTCTCTTCTTCTGCACACACAAATTAACGTTTCCATTTCCTTTACACAACCACATCACTCTCTTAGCCTTAATTCTTGACCTTCTTCTTCCTTAAAGCAACAAAATAAACTATGGAAGCACCAGAATTCTATGGGGCATCCGGGTTTTTCAGCTCACAATTCACAAGTAATGAAAAACACCACTCTTTGGACTCTAATAATAAGTCCATTGGTGGTGGTGACCATTTCATTGTTGAAGACCTTTTGGACTTCTCTAATGAAGATGATGATGCCATGATAACTGACCCAAACAATAATAATACTATCGTTACTGCCACCACCAACTCCACGGACTCTTCCACCGTAACTGTCGTTGACAGCTGCAATTCCTCCTCTTTCTCGGGCCGTGAGCCTTCTAGCTTTAACGGCGATATTGGGTCCCATCACACCAATAATTTCTCTCATCATGACGTTCACTTAGGCAGCGAGCTTTGCGTGCCCGTAATTCCTTACTTTCATGCATGACATTGACACCCCTTTTTTCTTTCCCTTTTGTTTTATCTGTTTGAAGAGAGAAAGATTAAAGAAACACATCAATATGCTAATTATGGTTTCTGTTGTTATGTGCAGTATGATGATTTAGCGGAACTAGAATGGCTGTCGAATTTTGTGGAGGAATCATTCTCCAGCGAGGACTTGCAAAGGCTTCAGCTAATATCCGGCATGAAAGCTCGGCCAGACGAATCATCCAAGAGTCGACACTTCCAAACTCATGGAGACACTGATGACAATAACAATGGCGATGTCTCCAATATTAGTAACATTAACAACACAATGTTCAATCCTGAAACGGCTGTCCCCGCTAAGGCTCGGAGTAAACGGTCTCGGGCAGCGCCGGGCAATTGGGCCTCACGCCTTCTTGTGCTCTCTCCCACGACTTCATCCTCCGATACTGAAATTATTGCTGGGCCGACCCCACATCCGAATTCTGGGAAAAAGACAATTAAGGTTGAGGCGCGGCAGAAGAAAAGAGATGGTGGTGTTGAAGGTTGCGATGGTCGCAAGTGCCTGCATTGTGCCACGGATAAGACGCCGCAGTGGCGGACTGGACCCATGGGGCCAAAGACGCTGTGCAATGCGTGTGGTGTAAGGTACAAGTCGGGCCGGCTTGTGCCCGAGTACAGGCCTGCAGCTAGCCCAACATTTGTGCTCACTAAACACTCAAATTCGCACCGTAAGGTGCTTGAGCTCAGGCGACAAAAGGAGATGGTAAGAGCTCAGCAGCAACACCAGCACCAGCAATTTCTTCATCACCATCAGAATATGGTGTTTGGTGTATCAAACGGTGGTGATGATTACTTGATTCACCAACATGTGGGACCCGATTTTAGGCAGATGATCTAGCAGTAGGGGCAGTGTATGATCAGGTGGGGTCTTGAGAGTTTTAGCGGCGAAGTTCGTTAGTGAATCTCGTTAATTTTTTCTTAATTTGGTAGGGGCTAATTTTCCCTAACTTCTTTTCCCCCCTAAATCTCTTTAATTAGTTATGTTTTGTTGGAGTTTGCCTTTTATCTGCCAAAACTCTTTGGAAACTCAATTTTTCCATAATTCAGGTAATTATCTCTTCTCTTTTTATTACTTCTCTAGAGAGCAAGGAAAAAAATCGAACCTGAGCTTCTTCTTCTTTTCCATAGAAGGAGAGGGAGTATCATATGTTCTTGCCTTGACTTGCTCATTAAAATTGACATATTATTCTTAATTACTAAATGAGGAAAGAATAACCTTTAGCTCTTCAAAAGAAGAGTGTAAAAGCAAACGATCAGATAATTGAGTGCTTGTTAATTCACTTGTTACGATTATTGTTGTTTCTCTCTTTTGAACTCATTATATATTCATAGTTTGTGTAACTGAAGAAGAATGGGCTAAAGAAACTCAAATTTGTGTGTTGTTTAATCCCCGTTCCAAAGAGTAAAATTTTAAAAAAATAAATTATAAAATAATTTTTTTATATGTTTTTGGATTACTTTAGTGTGTTATATCAAAAGTTATTTTAAAATAATAAAAAAAATTATTTTAATGTATTATACCATACTTCCAACTATAAAAACTCCTTACAAACCCTGAGCGGTGTAACTCACCCCAGTCAGGCTCTATATTTGCTTTTTAGAGGTCGTCAGTTAAAGTCTTACAAATCTCAGGGCTACTGGAGGCTTACATGATCGTTAACTTCAGGGCCCATGGAATTAGTTAAGATGTGCGCAAGTTAGTTCGGATACCCATATTAATAATAATAATAATAATAAAAACTCTTCACACCATAAGACAACTTAAGTCATCATTTGACATTTACAGTTTGTATTGACATCTTAACATCTCTAGATGAGAGGTCTCGATCCAACCTAGCCTTTTTAATTACTTTGAACACAATATTAATTAACATGTAGTAAATTGATTCCTCATTCATGTATATAGAAACCTTTGTTAAAGAAATATGCATATAAGCATGAAAAATTTAGAGGGTGTAAAAGGAGATCAAATAAACTAAAAGCACGTGAAGGGCTATCGGTTTGTATTATTACTATCAGTCGCACACGAATTTCAGTGAGAAATCTGGTGTCGCCGGTGGTCGGTTGGGGATGAGCCGGCCCTTTCCAGAGAATGTTAGAGCGAAGGGCAGATTCAACAGATTTCTCACATCGTTTTCGTAACTTGAGATCCGATTGGCCATTTATTACTTGGTATCTTCTTGCATGAATTTCCACGACTTAGAACTGCGAGCAAAAAACTTTAAAGCCACCAATACGTGCAATTCAGGACTCGTTCATTAAGCACGTCACCGGACATCATTAATCAATGTTCTATTACTATAATTTTGTTTGACCTTTTAAGTTATTTTTTATTAATATCGACCTAGTTTGAACTCCAGCACCCATGCATCTTTCTAATGGTTCAGTGCTTGATTCTCAGTGTGCAAGGGACTAGCTGGGTGCAAGCCACCAATATGTAACATTCTAGTGTTATATTTCCCAAAAAAACAGAAAGCCTGGGTAATGGAGGAAAAGGGGAATCAAACTACAATCGATGCTATGAAATACAGAGAGAAAATTGAAGAGAGTAAGTATATATGGATAAATTTGAAGGGGTTAGTGAAATTAATAGGTTTTAATAGTGAAATGATCAGGCTCCAGTATGCACGATCCTAGGCAACACTAATCCATAGATCTGTTGTTAAGCTTATGTTGTCTTTGGATCAGATAGTTAACTATTGGTTAAATTGTTAATTATTATTTCATTACAGTACTATAGTTTACTTCTTTTAATGAACATTTTGTCTTGTTTGCCAGAGAATGAAATTAAAATGGGAAAAGAGGTATATATCAGCAAATTAAAAACTAGACTATTTACCAAATCTGTAGATGTTAGTTTATTCTGATTAAAACTAATTTATTACTGTATTAATGGAAGCAATGTTTGCGGTGGTCACATGCCTCTCTTCCATGCCATCATGGTGGAGTCAGTAGTACATGATGCCCTCACAAATTAAAACACACACCACACTTTGTGCATCTCACAACTAGTATTATTCTTCAAGCTGTCAAATTATATTTGGGAAATCATTACAACATAAATTATCATCTTTATTAGGTTATCTTCCAAGATCACTACAAGAAAATCAGAAAACTTTGATGCAATATTTTGTGGGCGTGTAAATATCATTTTCTTAATAATTTAAATCATCGATAAATTTACTGATGGAAACAAGTTAAGAGGAAGTAGGAGACTTAACCTATTAGTTAGTCAACATTTCCTATTTATATGTGTAAGGTAATATACAATAATAAATGTAGAGATTACAACACTAGAGTAGTCTTATAGTATTTCTTATATATATACATTCTATAATATGCCCCCTCAAGTCGAGGGTGGAGGATTGACCCGAAGCTTGAATCGAAAAGCAGTAAAAAAAACAGTAAGAAGTGGCTTAGTAAAGACATCTGCAAATTGATCTTGAGAAGAGATAAAATGAATCTAAATCTCTTTCTTCGCACCCCTGTCTAATACAAAATGATAATCAATCTCAACATGTTTAGTATAAACATGAAATATAAGAATTGCAGATAAATAAGTAGCACCAAGATTATCACACCAAATGGTAGGAGCAGAGGCAAAAGGGATTTGCAGATCTGCCAATAAATACTGAAGTCATATAACCTCACCAATGTCATCTGCTAAGGCTTTATACTCAGTTTCGGTAGAGGAGCGAGCAACTAAGTAGCACCAAGATTATCACACTAAATGGTAGGAGCAGAGGCAAAAGGGATTTGCAGATCTGCCAATAAATACTGAAGCCATATAACCTTAGCAGTGCCATCTGCTAAGGCTTTATACTCAGCCTCGGTAGAGGAGCGAGCAACTGTGCATTGCTTGCTTGATTTCCATAAAATCGGCGTTTGACCAAAGAAAACAAGGTAACTACCCGTAGACTTGGGATCATCAATACTACCTACCTAATCTGCATTCGTAAAACCATGTAAAGCAAATGAGGAACTGTGAGTGATATGTAAGCCATAGGATGTCATACCCTGAAGACAACACAAAATACGTTTAACGGCAGCCTAGTGAGAATCTGTAGGAGCATGCATAAATTGACAGATTCTGTTAAAAACAAAATAGATATCTGGTCTCGTAAAGGCGAGATATTAAAGAGCACCCATGATTTGATGAAACTGTGTAGGATAATAAAATAAAAAATCTGGCATTATGGTAACTTTGGAGGTAGAGATAGGAGTATCAACAAGTTTGCAAGAAGATATACCAGTTCGAGTGAGGATGTCAATAATATACTTATGCTATCATAACATGACACCTATACCAGTGGACTAAACCTTATTGTTAAAAAAATATTGAACAACGCCTAAGTCATGAAACTTGAACTCTGAGCTCAACAACTATATTAAGTAGTGAAGCGTAATAGAGTTGTAATCCGTAAGCAGAATATCATCAACATAAACCAGAAGATAAAATATATCAGCATCAACAAACAAGATAAATAAGGAGGTGTCAACCTTGAAAGCATAAAAGCTAATAGAAAGCAAAAATTCATTCAAACAAGTGTACCATATCCGCGGGGCCTGTTTTAAATCACATAGAGACTTATACAATCGACACACATGAGAGTAAAGAGTAGAGTCAACAAAACCTGGAGGTTGTTTCATGTATACCTCTTCGACAAGAACGCAATTGAGGAAGGCATTATGGATATCAAGTTGATGGATCTTCCAATCACGCGAAATCGCAATTGAGAAGATTAATTCGACAATCGCTTTTTTAATAACAGGACTAAAAGTTTCAGAGTAATCAATGTCTTCTTGCTAAGTAAAACCTCTAGTAACTAGGTGCTTCTTATATCGCTCAACACTGTCATTCATATGACTCTTTATCTTGTATATCCACCGATCACCAACAACATTCATCGAAGGACAAAAATGAACCAAGGACCAGGTGTTGTTAGAGCGCAAGACTTGAATTTCATAGCGCATAGCACCATGTCAAGCCTCATACCTATCAACATCAGAGAATACAATGGGTTCATAGTTAGGAGAAGACATTACCCGATAAATAGGAGTAGTAGAGGTGGCTGCAGAAGTTGTTAGAAGGGTAGTTTTTAGCAGCCGAGAACGAAGAACCATAGGGTGCTGACAAGCAACAGAACGAGGAGGAGAGAAACTTGAACTTGTGAGCTGCTGGAGAGGATAAGAGAAGAGATCAACAAAGAGTTGCAGATCAGCTGGAGAACTCGTCGAAGGGCCTGAGCTCCCAGCAGCAAAGGTAGGAGAACCTACGGCAGAACCAATGTTATATGCAGTGACAGACCTGGAAATATGCAACTCTAAAGGAGAAGAACTTGTTCCTGCATAATGATCATTAAAGAAACAAGCAGATGGTGATATAGGGGCAGAGCTAGGTGGCATTGGAATTATGGCAGACATGGTTGGAGAATAGGGTGTCTAGTCAGGTTGGGCGGGAGATGGGGCAGAGCTGCTGGTGTTGGTGATTGGCGGGGTAGTGGGGTGAAATGTTTATGAAGGATTCAAGGTGGGAAAGTGTATAGGCTATGAAGAGGTGGCTTGAGAAGAAATAGAAGGCTTAACCTATTAGTTAGCCAACCTTTTCTATTAATATGTGTAGGGTAATATACTATAGTAAAGGCAGAGATTACAATACTATATTAGTCTTATAGTATTTCTTATATATATACATTCTATAATAAAACACATTGTCAAAAAAGATTATCTGTCAAGATTTTCGTCGGTAAATGGTAATGTCGATGGAATATTGATGTTAAGAAAATAAAATGCATTGACCAATTTTCATCAGATATTAATGATAGTAAATCATGATCAGGGTATGTTTTTTACTCCAAATGGTAGTGTTGTGAGTTGGAAGAGTCTCAAACAAGAGACCACAATTGATTTTACAACTGAAGTTAAATACATCATTTGAGGAAAAAAAAGAAGCTATTTAGATCAAGAAGTTCATCATTGAACTAGGTGTAGTTCTTAGCATTGTTAATCAAGTAACCTTTTACTGTGATAACAATACAGTTATAGTGCTAGCAAAGGAGCCAAAGTCTCATCAAAATTTCAAACATGTACTTAGACGATTCCATTTGATTAGAGAAAAGATATAAAGATAGAGCGAATACCCACTAAAGAGAATCTTGTAGATCCTCTTACTAAGGCAATGTCCCAATAAAGGCATGATCACCATATAGAGGGATATGATATTAGATATATAATGACTGATTTTAGCGCAAGTAGAAGATTATTAGTGAAGATGCCTTGTAGTCATCTCTAATTTTATTCATATAAAACATGTTTATTATTAATAAAGGCTTTTTGTATCTTTAATATTCATCTATATTTGATTAATAAATCTAATGTTTGATTAATGAATCTATAGTAAATATAAAGTCTATGGAATAATAATGCTTTGTATAAGAAATTATGAAGTTGTTATAATTATGAGATTCTTAATTGATCAAAGTATTGTTTCTAAATGTTCCTAGTCAATATTCTATTAAGACTGGATATTAATTAGAGCTATTGAAACATGCTCATATTATGTTCATTCCTTTATAAAAGAAAGCAGTTACTCTCATAAACTAAGGTATAAGGGATACCTAAAACTAATATGTAAATGTTTATCAGATGACATATATATTGAACTGACCCATAAGAGAATTCCATATAGAGAGATCATCTATGTTTATAGAAAGACTCACATAATTGTTGTGTAAGTGATCTTTAGACTTGAGATCACTAGGTTATCTTATATAAGGAGTGTTATACTTTAATCTTGACCACACGTTGTCCTAATCAAGAGTAATAAACATATCAATATTGGATAAATATAAACTATATGAAGGTATTTGACTAATTAAAAGAGGATTTATCACTCTTAGTGAATTTAAGAAAATATTTTATCTATTTTTATAAAAGAAAGCATTATTCTCATAAACTAAGGTATAAGGGATACCTGAAACTAATATGCAAATGTTTATCAGATGACATATACATTGAACTGACCCATAAGAGAATTTCATATAGAGATATCATCTATGTCTATAGAAAGACTCACATAATTGTTGTGTAAATGATCTTTAGACTTGAGATCACTAAGTTATCTTATATATAAAGAGTGTTATACTTTAATCTTGACCACACGTTGCCCTAATCAAGAGTAATAAACATATCAATATTGGATAAATATAAACTATATAATGGTATTTGACTAATTAAGAGAGGATTTATCACCCTTAGTGAATTTAAGAAAATATTTATCTATTTTTATAAAAGAAAGTAGTTACTCTCATAAACTAAGGTATAAGGGATACCTGAAACTAATATGTAAATGTTTATCATATGACATATACATTGAACTGACCCATAAGAGAATTTCATATAGAGATATCATCTATGTCTATAGAAAGACTCATATAATTGTTGTGTAAGTGATCTTTAGACTTGAGATCACTAGGTTATCTTATATAAGGAGCGTTATACTTTAATCTTGACCATACGTTGTCCTAATCAAGAGTAATAAACATATCAATATTGGATAAATATAAACTATATGAAGGTATTTGACTAATTAAAAGAGGATTTATCACCCTTAGTGAATTTAAGAAAATATTTTATCTATTTTCAAATAGTATTGACTGTGAAATCCTTGAACAAAGTGAAATAGGTTTCGAAAAGAGTTTCAAAATCTTTTTCAAATAATCAATTACTATAATTTTGAGGCTAAAATGATTTAACAAATCAAACATACCCCATGTTATATGTCTAAATCAGAACATTCTTAATGAAAGGATAATAATTACACTAAGAAACTGGTCACTGAAAGGTTAAGTCAAATCACTTATGACTTTTTAAAATTTTTTAGCGATCATGAGAGGTTGCTAGACATTGTACTTAATCTTCAAATATAAGTCAATCAATTTTTAAATTGAAAATAAATTGAAATGTTTAATTTATTTAATTTAATTTTATTTAAGATTATGATTTATATTTGAGTCAACTTATTAGGGATCCGAATGGGTCACACACATAAGAAAAATTGGTTAAAAAATAAAATGGGATGATTAATATCAAGTGTGACTTGATTGTAAATAAATTTTAGAATTGAGGACTAGGATGTAATTAATACAGGGTATTACAATTGTAGACCTAGAAACAATCAAGTAAGGAATTGATTGAATAAACTTCTAAAATTAGCCTCAAATAATATATGTGATATTATTTAAGGGGTAACTTGATATTTTTCTATTTATAGGGTTTTTAATTTTTTTATAAATAGAATGTTATGCTTCTTATTTTCTAAAAGAAAGTGAGTAGTGTATAATACAAAAACACCTAAAACACAAAAGAAAAGAGCCAGCACTTTAAAGTGTAACAATCTCCCTCTCCTAAAAGAGTTATATGATATTTCTCATTGATGGTTCGTGTGGATTATCATTAGAGGTCGGACACTTGAACGACTTGTTGTTTGCGACCCAGCTTTAAAGCAATTATTCAAAGCTGAAAAGAGCATCTAGTCTTCAGGTAATCTTCGTGTAAACTCTAAAGAACTTTAGATCTGTCTAACAAGAACCTTGAAATTCCTGAAAAATTTTAAATTTATTGTTTTAGTTACGTGTATGTGTTTCAAGAAACTCAACCTCAAGAACGATCATCCATTGCTTATGAAACTTATATAGAATAATATTGATTTTATGAATTCCACAAAAAAATAATTTCCCCTAAATTTCCACCTTAACAATAAAACTGACAAGATGTGTTTGGTTCTTATTAAAATAATTTATCATTTCTTTAATTATAACATACATAAGTTATTAAATCAAACTCATTTCTTTCATTTCATGAATCTCTGAAATCGCAAACAAACTCCAACATACAAATCATACATTAATACAAAAAAATTCATTAGAAAAAAGTTGTAAAACATTTAAGTATACAAGCAAACTATAAATATTACAAAATAAGTTCAGTAAATTAACCTAAACCATAAATGGGTTACAAAAAATAGATGAGTTTGCTTACTTTATGTATAGAAGCTTCACAAAAAAAAATCATTGATGAATGCTAGCACTACTGATAGATTTAGATCAATGATGACGTGTTAGGGTGGTCAAATTTATGAGAAAATATGGGTGGGGCATTTGGTTTTTTTTTTTAGCAAGAACAAGAACAAGAAGGGGGAGAGAATTGTCAGTTATAACTAATTTACATTTACAAATGGAATAATTTCGTCAGTAAATAATGATATGTCAACTTTTCGACGGAATTATTGACAAATTATTTATTTATTTATTTATTTTGTTGTTATTTGTTAATTTTATGACTGTGGATACGGTTGGTAGATTGCACTAATAGGAGACCTTGGCAATTAAAACTTGGGATTTTACTAAGAGGTTCAATCCATATTCGAATCCTAATGGAGGTGAAGAGTTAGTAACTAGGTAAGGTTACCTTTTATTGTATACGCCAAGATCCGTTGTGCTACCTTTGGAAGGAAAAGAGAGAGAGAGAGAGAGAGAGTAGAAAAAAGCAGCAGATTGCAAGAATTGTTATTTTCAAAGCTTGAAATTCCCTTAGCTAGCTATGTACTTCGAAGAGTACCCACAGCTTAACTTGATCTAAAGGTGCAGAATATTGTAAGATATATATGATTACATGTACTAACTTAACAAGTAAATGTTAATCCCAGTTACTTGGGGTGGCTACATGCATGCATCTATCTGCCTCCACATCCAACTCTGTCTTTCATCGAAGTAAATTGATGGTCCAAGGCCATTGTTTGCTGCAGGCTACCTCTTCCATGGTCTTATAATACAAGAGAGATTTTCCCTCTTGCACAAATTAACCACGTTCATCTTTTGTGACATTGTTTTTATCTTAAGAGGAGGGCTCTCTCTAGGTGTCAACCACATAATAATTAGCATTGATGACAAGAATTTTATTTGTGACAACCTCTCCTTGAATTAATTAAATATTAGATGATAATGTGGGAATTTATAGATAATCAATTATTACCGAAGGAGAGTTTGAAAAGGATGTGTTTTTATGTTTTCAAGATTACGATAATTAATTGCTGTATTAATGAAAAAAAGAGTAGGGTTGAAATATCAATCTTCGAGGCGACTCAATGGTATGAAAAGCACCCCCTCTCTTAAAGGACGCACTCAGGAAAGTTGAGGCAATGATCAGAGAGAGTGGGATATATACGAGTAAACAAGGCAGGCTCCATATCAGAACCTTTGAAAGGGGATATTTTCATGTTCATGGCTAAAGGGCTTGTCTCCTTTGCATAACAATCTCTGACAATGACGTGGTATACATCTATGTATGCTTTCAGCAGATGAGTTTTCCTCAATTGCCTTAACATGGGAATAAGTAACCCACCAATTTGGGCAAACATCACGTTTGCTTTAACTTTTTCTTAGAACTAGCATAGTTGTAAAGAAAAATAACAAATTTTATAAACTAGTACGCCCTAAAAAATAATTAAAAGTTTAGTTAATATATAGGTTGTGATTTAAAAGGGTTGTGTTACTAGGAGTAGCACAACCCTTAATGATATAATTTTTCAAAGATTTAGATTTTTTTAAACCAACTATAAAAAATAAATAAATAAATTTTCAAAGATATATATACATTTTTTAAAATTAATTTTATAAAATAATTAATATGATACTACTAGTTATTTCCTGGCGTAACATAAAATTTTATAAAATTAATTTTATAAAATAACTAATATGATACTCATCATGCCATAACAGAATCCATTCGTGACGGAATAATTACAATAATTTGAATCAAAGATTGTTCAGATGTGAATTAGGCTATGAGTTTCCCAAGATGGGACGGTAGAAACTCTTGAAAAAGAGAAAAGATGCTCAATATGAACGTTAAAGAGTTTGGAAATTTAGTATTACACCTGGATGAAAATCTTAAGAGAGAAGAATATCTCATATGGGAAGGTTCTGCAGCATATATACATGAAAGTAGCATGCATGTGGAAGTGAACAGGAAAGGTAAGAACATATACAAAGGACTTCGAGAGGAAGAGAAAGGTCCAGCTAAAGCTCCACATGCAGGTGTATTGATATCAGGGAGACATTAGGACACTATCCCAAAGCTATTTCAAAGAAATGGGAGACATTAGGACACTATCTCATCAACCTCCCCACTTTCTCATGTGCATTTCACGTTACCTAATAATATTAATCAGGAAGGATTTCATTCAGAAATCTGAAGTTTGTAGCGGCATACTCCTTACCTAAATTTAACTATGTGATTCTTTTCGTTATTCATGCATGTATGGGCATGGATAACAAGAACAAGTCCAGTAACAGCTTGGAAGTCGGAACTCAATATGGTCGTGCAGTTTGCCTTCAAATGGAGAGGACGGAGAGAGAGAGAGAGAGAGATAGAGGGATTGCAATTCACATGTTCAATACTGGAAATGCCCATGAAAAATTTGATCAACTATCAGGAAGTGAGCAAAGACAACAGTGTCAAATTGGCGCTTAGAATT
>Ga0325410_1006263_pt1 | contig 13071 bp, 7 predicted proteins | sample PopdelMetagenome_16_FD_206182 | JGI IMG/M metagenome (GOLD analysis project Ga0325410, IMG submission 206182) | Populus deltoides microbial communities from Bellville, Georgia, United States - Xylem-PdIQD-R3 | ecosystem: Host-associated > Plants > Phyllosphere > Stem > Wood/Secondary xylem... | reverse complement strand
TAGTATAATCGCAGAACCATGCATGTATTCTCTGCAACTACGATCAAGTTTTATAATCAAAGTTAAAATCTATATATATATTGCCTTTTCTTTTTACTCTTACCATCTACTGGTATATTTCTTAGTGGTGATATGTTGCTTCAGTTTCTCACATGTTCCTTGAAATAGTAAAATCCAAGAGTCGTTTTTTTTCCACGAGGAAAAAAGTGAACGGGTTTTTATAAGCAGTAAATAATGGCATATAAAATTCATCTTTCGACAATCACTTATTATAAGAAAATGGAAAAATCAATACCTCTGGTTTATGATTTTTTTAAATTTCATTGCATGGAAAAAAAAAGTTTTGATTTCTAATTAAGTCCTTCAAGTAAGAGAGATTAGAAACACTGTAATATATCAAGATTTTAGTAGTGTTTCGCACTGCGGTTGAAAAGTATTTTTGAAAAATTTTAATTTTTTTTATTTTCTTCTTTAAATTAATATATTTTTTATGTTTTTACATTATTTTGATGTGCTGGTGTTAAAAATAATTTTTTAAAAATAAAAATATATTATTTTAATGTGTTTTGGTATGAAAAACAACCGTTACTACACTCTCAAACATCCTTTTTAAGATAAATTTTTTTATTTTTTTAAAATTAATATGTTTTTGATGTTTTCACACTATTTTAATATGCTAATATCAAAAATAATTTTTTAAAAATAAAAAAAATATTATTTTAATATCTTTTGGTATGAAAAATAATCATTATCCCACTCTCAAATATCCTTCCCAAATATTCTTTTTAAGATAAACTCGATCGACACACCTCATTAGAAGTAATAAATTGAGTGATTTTCGAAAACATGGAAGATTCAATAGGCAGATTTTTCCAGTATCGTTCATGAAATAGAAAAATAATTAAAGTATAGTTACTGGATCTACTGTTATGTCCTTTTTCTGTCCTTATTTGGACTTGTAAACCAAGGGAAGTTTTTATTTATCTCTGGGCAGTAAGCAAAAACCGTAGGCTACAAGGAGTGGACGGGTCAGCTCTCGACTGATTTCGTGTGGAGGTTCGCGCTTCAACGAACAGTTTTCTATGGGGTCATCACGTTACTAGTGGCGGATTCAATGTGTTTTTCCGTAGAAACTGAATTAACGACTTCATTTATATTTTTTATACATTATTTATTGGAGTAGTCTCTCTCTCTTTTATACATTAAATTCCTATCTTTCCTTAATATCACAATTATAATTTTTTAAATTTATAAAAAAATTTAAAATTTATAGCTAAGCAACCAACAATAACATTTGCAATTCTTTTAATATTGAGCATTTGATAATTTTCAACGACATCCAATAAACCCTGATAATCTTCAATCACTAAAACAAACTCGCTAATATTAATACTATTAACTATCTAGTAGGTGATCCAGTGGTAAGAATTTAGAATCAAGTTATTTGCTTCCCCTGTGGTCTCAAGTTCGAGTCTTATGGTTGCTAATATGATAGCCACTTGAGATTTACATAGTCATTAACTTCAGGTGTCGTGAGATTAGTCGAAATGTGCACAAACTAATCTGAACACCTATATTAATTAAAAAAAAATGTCAGATGATTCACTACGAACACCTCCTTCAATAGTAATGCCTCTTCATTATTGAAGTGAATATCATAATCCCTAACAATATATCTTGCTCTTATTGAAGTGAATATCATAATCCCTAACAATGTATCTTGCTCTTATTATAGAGATGTCCTCAAAAAATATTGAACCAGTATTGTATTTTAATTTTTCTAGTGTTGGTTTCTTGTAACACAAGAGAATATTTATTAAACGTAAATAATAATTATTTTCCGTGTCAGTTATAAAATAACCAGTTCTATTGGTGTTATCGCATTCCATTAATGGTAAACTCTATAAAGGCACAAACATTTAACATAGTTGTAAAAAAAATATGAATAATTTTGTCTGAAGAGGTAAAAATTAATACAAAACCATAGTTCATATAACTTGATAAACTTTAATATAATTTTGCTATTTTTTAGAATTTAATATTGACTTTTATTGACCTATTTTAAGTATTTTTAATGTTTTGATAGTGAAAATAAAGTGCCAATAAGGTATATTATATAGTTCGTGCATGATTTAATAAGCTTGTTTTTATATTATTTAAGGTATTATTATTCAAGAACGGATGATTGCAGGAGATAATTTATGTATTGCTTTAGTAGATTTTTTTAAGTACAATTGTGCATGGATAGCATGCTTGTTGCCTACCCTGTTTAGTATTTGAATTTAAATCATACCTAGCCTAAACCACCTGTATACACTCAAAAGAATTTCTTAAATACCAGAACACCATGTATTCTACAGAAGAGGAGCTGTGGCAATGTCAGGACGAGTTAAAGTACAATAGTGCAAAGCCCCCCTCTACACTTATGTGTTCTCGAGGTTCCTGAAGCAGAGATCCATGCCTCATGGACAAAGGGGGATGAGATAACATTGGTGTTGGCATTGGGCTATAAGCTGGCATTTTGGTGAGTCAGAGATCCTGGAGATACGTACGCAGTGACAGTACCATACCATTAAGAGTCTTAGAGTTTGCTGTTTGTAGATGAACAATGATGTATTAATTTTGGATCCCTGAAAGCTTAGTGTGCAAAGAAAACTAGAGAGTATCTCAAACCAAGCTTGTAGAGCCCGTTTAAGTCCATAAAGAGATTCATGGAGTTTGCAGACGAATTTAGGTTTCGTAGAATCTTCAAAACCCTTGGGTCAAGTCATATAGACCTCCTCAGTAATGGTGCCATGTAGAAAAGCATTGGACACGTCCAACGCCTTAAAATCAATCCATTTGATACTGCTAATGCTAGTACAATTCGAATTGTGGTAGATTTCTCGAGTGGACTAAAATTTCCAGTGAAATATATACAATATTGTTGTGTGAAACCCCTTGCAACCAATCGAGCCTTTGAATCGTTTAACCCTGCCATCTGCTGACCTCTTTATTCTGTACGACCATTTATTTCCCACCGCATTTGCTTCTGGTGGTTTTGGAACGAGAGACAAGGTGCGGTTGGAGATAAGAGCGTCGAATTCATCCTGTATGGCAGCACGCCATTCTACACTTTTGTTAGCTTGATTGAAGGACTGAGGTTCTGAAACAGTAGTGGTCTTTCTTGGACACCACAGCATAAGAATGCTTTTAGAGGGTTGAAGGGCTTAGAATCGTTGGGTGGGTCCATTTCACAACCTGAGATGGTGAAGACCCAGTACTGGTTCGGCTAGTAGCAGTCCTAGTTGGATGAAGATCAGCAGACAACTATAAACCTTCAGGATTAGAAGCTGATATTGCATGCGAAGAGGAGGACAACTTTGTTTATGTATCTTGTGAACCAGAGGAAACAGGATGAGACCGTGAAGGATCATCAGGGGTAGTAAATACTTCAGAGGAAGTCTTTAATCCAACCACATAAGTAAATACTTCCTCAGAAATAGAAGAACGAATCCAAGAGAGCAGAGTTAGATCCTTCCTGAAACAGTAGTCATAAGCAGGATTGGACTCAAGTGTTGAGGTCCTGAAGTTTGGAATAAGAGGAGGGGGGCAGTGATGGTTCCATTAATGAATTCTTATAATTTATGACAGAGCAGTGGCTCAAATTGAGTCTTGCAGTCAACATAATTTCTTGGGTTTAATTTGATAGTGATAGAGAAGCTTGGCCGAGAAGAAAATTGAGGTTGTGAAATCGATGGAACAAGTATAATCGAAGAAACAGCTCTGATACCATGCTACAATTATCAAAGAACTATGAGAGAAAAGATAACCGCAGGAGATAATTTCTGTATATCTCGAGTAGAATTTTATAGCACGCTTCTAAATGGATAGCATGCGCATTGCCTATCCAGTATTGTATATGAATTTAAATTATATTTAGCCTAAACTACCTGTATACATTCCAAAGAGTTTCGAATATATCAGCACACTTGAGTATACTAGAGAACCGTTTTTGCTGGTTACTGCTTGAATAATTCTGACTGTGATCAAGCAAACTTCAATGAAATCCATGAAAATACGAGTAAAAATCCAGTCATAGAGATTGGTATGGCCACAGGATACAACACCTTAAATGATGAAGAAACAAAACTGGCATTAGAGATCGAACAGACAACAAGTATATCTCAAATAGTACTGGAAGCAAACTGCTGGCAAGAACCTAATGTTTTATTTCGAATCCGGTAGAAAATAAAGAGATACGTTTTCATTTTATTGGAATTTACTCTTTATTTATTTATGTGCTGTAAAGGACAGATTCTAACTGTAAATCTTTTAAAGTAAGAAGACAGGGAGGTATATACACTACTTGGGTGCTAGCTAAAATGCCTGTTAACGACTTCAAGCATATGAATAGAACATTTTCAGTACATCTTCGTGGTGATGAAGTTTTTTTTGTTTTATTCTTTCAAAATCTTTCATAGTGCATGGCTAGTGTGACTGTCAAATGCTTAAGATTTTAAGTCAGAGTTGATCGATTCAACATAGAATCACAGTGACAAAGACCCATTTACGGTAACTGCACTCTAAAAACAAACTTCGAGTATAAATCGACCTTTCAAAACTATACACGAAAGTAAAATTATATACTTGTTTGAAAAAGGTACCTTTCTTTATTTTGATTGAGATTTTTTTTTGGAAAGAAAAACGAGGGTGTAGATAGAGACTGAAGCATTTGGGCCCACAAATGGGGCGGGGCATCCAAGACATAATCCTGTAAAGTCTAGTTGAAGCCTGATAATTAATTGAATTGGCTTGGAATGAAGTTCAGAAGACGGGACGATGAATAGCATTTTGTGTGGGGTTGTATCCTACGAGGGCGCTTCTCTTTTGTGAGCCTTTGCTCCATTATTGTCGAGGAGGGAAATCCAGCCCAAGATTCCTCACATGACATCTTTAGAAGGGTTTTTAATCCAGGCAATTTTCCCTTCTACAAGAGTTTATGTAAGGATGTGCCTAGATTTATATTGTTGTCATTTCTTTCCTCTCTTACTTTATGGACGATATCTCTTTAATTAATAGACATGCAAATAAAAGTGGAACGAATCCAAACCACCAAGCCAATAATTTCATACTATCTCCAGCTATTATAGACAGTCGAAACTATTCGAGCACGAGATACTTAAGCGAGCGGCCTTAATGAATGCGTAGTTAAGTTATAGATTCATTTTCACCATCTCAGATGATAACTCTAGTCCCAATTTCTTGCACAGCATTCAAATTCGTGCCAATGTATCTTGGACTTTAATTCTCAACTTATCCTGCACTCCCTTCTTCTCACAACTTGGAAATGCATAAAATTTCCCAGGTTTCTCTGGATAATGACTCGTGCCTTAATTTCTGCTGAGCAGAAGGGCACTCACTAGCTTGTAGCCTTGGTGGTGGAAGTCAGATGGTGTACATGTTGCTCATGCTATGTGTACGTGTAATGGACAGACAGTTCTAGCTCTCATAATTGCACATGCAGTGTGCAAAACTTCCTAGGAGATGCCAAAATGGGTGCGCAAAACAAAACGTGATCTGATCGGACATGCAACATGTGGCAGAGGAATGAATAATACTCAGAAAGCTGACAAGGGCAGTCCATTGCCTCTAGATCTTAGTTTCTGGTATACCCAGATTGCCACCTGGCAAATGCTTCTAACCAATAATATTAACATTTTGACAGTGCAAGGTGGGATTCAAACCCAAACACTCCAACTTTCTCCACTATCAAAGTATCAATCATCGAACCAAATCTTATACCACTCAACAAATGGCTTATATGCCTATATACAAGGACAAGAATTGAGCTCTTAACTTCGAGTAATTAACCTTCAGTCCCTAGGTTTTGAATGTATTTATAACTTATAGATTAGTCCCCTTAAATGTCAAAAACTTATAGTTCATTCCCTTCTCTCTTGTTGATCTTTCCCTTTTCCCTTCTAAATTTCAAACGTTTCCTTTGAAAACTTAAATTCTCAAAGAAAAACCAACATGATAGAGAAAAAACAAGTTGTTTCAATAAGTTAGCAGTCAACAAGAACTATATCATAGGTTTTCAAACATGAACAGCCAAGTTATAGCTACATTCGAAGCCCAGTAACCAAAGAATAATTCAGTCCTCAGTTTTCCCCTCCTCTCAATGTATGGCTAACCTCATGCTATTTTGCTGAGGATGAGTTTCAAAGGGAAATAACTTGTCGGTGTTGCACACTGTTTTCCCGGAAGAACTCTGGTTGGGTTTTTGGTGTTTTTAGTGACACGTCACGTTTTTGCCTTTGCGAAAAAAGAAAAAAGAAAAAAGAACCTTACTTTGGATCTATTGGCATTAGATTAGGCAGTCATATCCGTGTCATTACGTTGTTGAGCCAAAGCCCAGCATACATATAATGCAAAACATGCAGTGCCTTCAAGAATGAAGCTTGGGTTGCTATCACACCAAGCAATTCCAAAAATTGGAGGATATAATGCTTGCCTAAGTCAATTATTTGCCGACGGACCCTACCTCGATAGCCACATAATTGGTTAGCCTCTCAATTATCATCTCCTCGTGTCTCCAACAATTAGACAGTAACTTCACAACAGCATTTTACTATTTACTTAGAAAAGGAAATTGAAATGATATAATTGGGAAATAAATATATATATATGAAGGCATTTTCATTGTAGGAAAAAAGTGGTAAACTCTTCTTATAAGAAGAAAAGCTGATACTAATAGATTACAAGGTTCAATGCTATTACACGTTTATTTTACTTAAACTACTCCAGTTTCACTGTTAACCAATCCAGCAATAAGTAGATCAATCCCGTTTCCCAATAAACACTAAGGAAAAATCTATGGTAGTGAGATGGCTGCCACTAAGTTTTTTTGTTTTTTTCCTTGATCATGATTTGGTGTAGCCTAAAAGTTCATGTGAGCGTGCTTTTATACATGTACTGTACCCCATAGAGAAGCTTCTACTGTATAGAAGATGAAAGTGAGAAGGTCTCACTCAATCTCATTTGGGCTATAGGCAATTCTTAAAAGTGAAAGTGTCGTTGCCTCTTTGGAAACCATCCTAGAGAGGTATTCTTTTGTAGCCTTTCGGTGCTTAAATTCTACTTTCGTCCTCTTTATTCTTCCTCGGCATCAATTATTTTACACTGCTTCAAGATTGCTCCACTATATATATAATCGATCGATACTCCGCCGTTGGAACAAGATGCGCTTAGTCTAGACAAAAAGCAAGAGCTAAAGCTGCTATTTCTGACTTTTAATTCCCTTAATTTCTTCTCTCTCTTCCTCTCTTTTGCTCTTTCTTGACTCCAAAACTATCGCATTTATTGCTCTTTTTTTTTTTTGAAATTTTTGCCCGCTTTCAAGAAATGGGAAACTAGACTCACAAAAGCTCTTGCTCTACCTCAGAAGAGGTGAATTATCCTTAATATGGCTATAGATGTCTGCTCGGAGATTTCAAGCGCGGGAATCAGTCCAAGAATCTCCTTTTCGCATGATCTCAACCAAACAACAGATGCTGTTTCCATTGAAGATCATTACCATGGTAGATTAGATTCATCTCTGTTGGATTCTGATTTCGATTTCTGCTTTGGCAACAGCTTTGTTCAAGAATTGTCTTCTGCTGATGAGCTCTTCTCTAATGGCAAGATCCTGCCTGTCGAAATCAAGAAACATATCATTTCCTCTAAAGATACTGATCAGCTGAAGTCTTTGATCTCTCAGCCTCAGCAAAACAGCTCCGAGACCACAGAGAAGAAGCAACTGAAAGAATTCTTGTCAATGAGTCTTGATGCAGATGAAAAGCCCGCATCGAAATCTTTTTGGCAGTTCAAGAGAAGCAATAGTCTGAATTGTGATAGCACTAGAAGCAAAGGCCTCATTCGATCGCTACACTTTCTTTCAAGAAGCAACTCTACTGGGTCAGCTCCAAATCCTCCAAAACAAGCAATGTTATCAAAGGAGACTCAAAAGCCTCAATTGCAGAAACAAGCTTCTGTTCCAAGTAGAAAATCATCGGTACCCAGTTCTGCTGCATTTTATTCTTACAATTCACAGCAGAAGCCCCCTCTGTTAAGGAAATGTGGTTCTTATGGAAACGGGGTCAGAATTAGTCCTGTCTTGAATATACCACCACCCTACATTTCCAGAGGAACAGTCAATCTTTTTGGTTTAGGTTCGCTGTTTTGTAACGGTAAGGTAAAAAAGAAGAAGAGATGATTATTTGTTATTTTTAGTAGTTGGTGGCTCAAGTACAGGTGTATTCAGCTGCTATCATTTTGGTTCGTGGATGAGCATGTGATTAATTATAGTCTGTAAATTGAAAGAAAATTCTAGCGAAGAAATTATTAGATCTCAAAGAAGAAACTCGACCACTACAAGTGTTGATCACTTCTGGGAAGTGAAAACTACAGTACCAGGGAGGAGGGGTCGTGATTTTTTGGATGATGGTGACTGTTGTCGATGCCTACCTATCAACATGGCAATCGCTTTGGGAGACAGATGAACAAGGTATTCCTCTCTTTCATTGCTATCCCTATCCATGCTTTCTTTCTTTTTATCTTTTGGTTTCTTTTCTTTTTCTGGTTTTTAGTAGCTTAATCGATTAATTGTGGCTCTCTTTTGTTCTTTTGAACTTGATTTGAGGCCTCGTTTGTCCTTTTCTTTCGTACATAATTTAATAAAGAAGATGGTTCAATTTGACCATACTATTACAGGGTCCATGAGTTCTCCTGGTCTTTTTGTTCTGTGTTTGCTGATTCAAGACAAAACAGTATGAAGTGGTTCCATTCAGGAATCAAAAATGAATGATTAAGAGGGCCCCCCTTGAGCTTTTCTGACCGAAATAATACTACTAGGTTATCCTGGTGGTTCTGCCTTAGCTTTCTTAACCACCTTTAACATTGTCCGATCTGCATTACCTCATCAGCATGGGGCATCTTATATTTTTATTTTTTTTATAATACCTTTCTGTCAACCACCCTGGAACGTTATTCAAAGCCACTTAGAAGTACCATTATCTAGATATGTCCAAGGATTTGGTTAGTATTTCTGATTTTTTAAGAAAACATTAGTACAATAATCTAAAAGTTTTGACAAAAATAACTCAATTTTCAAAAGTTTTGAAAAGATACCAAGCTTTTAAAGCGCGATTAAATAATCGTTTCTATTTCTAAGCAGGAAAAGATAATAAAAACAATAATTAAATATTCTTTTTAAAATGCGTACAAGCTAGTTCATATATTCCCATTAAATAATAAAAAAAAACTCTCCGCTGGGCAACACCGGCACAGAGTATAAGGGCTCAATCCCAAACTTGCTTCCATCAAACACCGTCTCCACAGTATACCCACTCTCAAACTTCTTCATTGGACGACCAGAGATCACTACCCACGAAAATTTCATAAGCCCAAAACCGGCAAACAAACAGAACAGAACAGAACAAAAGGAGCAAATGTGGTGGTGATTCAGAGATTCAAACCTGCTTTGGCAGTGGCTTTCAGAGACCACAGCCACTTCATGAGAGCAGACACGACATTTGAGAAAAGCCCACCGACAATCTCTGCGAAAATAAAGAAATTTAGCTAAAATTTTCAAGACAACAAGCAAAAAACAGATGAAACAAAAGAACTCACTCGCTGGTGAGGTAATTGTAGGAACTGGAGTGACACCTTCAAAAAACAAGAGCATAATAAAACACAACACCAGCACATTCTTCCCCGTTTCACTCATTACTTCTATTTTCAATGCGAACTTGAAGATTCAAGCTCTGTGAATTGCAAGAAACCCTGGTTCATATCTGGGTTATTGTTAAGCAGAAGGTGGGGTTTTTTCCAACAAAAACAACAATAATATTACATAGATAGATAGATAGATAAAAGCAAGCTAGTGGCCTAGCACAGCATCTTTGCACATATTTTTCAACCTCTATTGTTGGTTTCTCGCACAGGGAAATTCCCAAAATTAAACGTCTTTTTCTCATCTAAATTTTCCCATCTTTATGAATGAAGACACGCCTAATTAACCTCGTTGATTTGTGAGTTGAAAGGAGAGCCTCAAAGTTGTATGATATGATTGGTTACCCAACAACCTCGCTGCACTTTTAGTATTGATTCGTTCAAGTTTCCAGCTGCATATATCAAACCATCGTGGTGGACGTGAAAATGATGGCGCCATGGGTGTTTACAGTTGTGATTCTGATACATTTGACAAGGTTAAGTTGGCCGAGGCTGGCCATGGCCTGTCTTCACGATTCTTTATCCATTTTTGGTTTCATTTGCTTCAAGTCCTTGGTAGATGCTAGTTAGCTGGCTCTCCTTTGAAATTATCACCCCATTAATTGCAATCATCGTACATTCGTACCCTAGTCCAGAGAAGGGAGGATAGGAAAGGTAAAAAGGAGACTAAGGTAATATTTGAGAACACGGCTACGATTGTATTTTTAAAAATTTAAAAAATGTTTTTTTATTAAAATTTAATAAAGTTTATATATTTTGGATCGTTTTAATATATTGATGGCAAAAATAATTTTTAAAAAATAAAAAAAATTATTAGTATGTATTTTAACACAAAAAATTATTTGAAAAGCACCCGCAACCATACTGTAAAACATATTCTTAAAAAAGGATGATTATTGGTCATTTTCGTCAACAAGTGCACTTCCATCGCAGATTATTGGTCATTTTTCTCAACAACAAAGTTTTATAATCAATTAATTATTGCGGTTTAAAAATATTTTTTTTCTCAACGTTTTAAGAATGTGCTATTTAGATTCAAAAAATTTGCTGTTTTGTTTCGCCTATTATTTTTATTTTCTATGCTAATCGCCTAATTTGCTGAGTATCTCCACACAAATGATATTTCATTAGTGAACATTTCAGCTTTCGTTTTAAAATCATTGTCCTTTTAGAGATCGTTTGGTATTGAGTTTGTAATTACATTTTATCAAGTTTTAAAATTTTTTTTGTTAAAATTGAGTGCAATTTATACTTTTTGGATCGTTTTAATGTGCTAATGTCAAAAATAATTTTAAAAAAATAAAAAAACATCATTGACATGTATTTCAACACGAAAAGTTATTTGAAAAGCAACCGCTACTATACACAATCTTATCCTTGAGTACTTTCTCTGCTTTTAATACAGAAATTCTGCAAGCTCTTCGTCCTTCCACCCATGGACTCGGCTTCCATGATCGTTTCCAGAGCTCGAAAATGAAAATCTAACTGTCATAGTAGTAGGATATTGCTCATTCCCGCAAATGTTATCCAGCTCTAGCACACCTGGCCTTGAACATCAGTTGTGCTCTCCAAAATACTTGGAGGTCCAAAGCTATATAGGAACGTTATAGTTTTTCTTTTTTAACTACTCTTTTATTGCTTAACATTAGTATTTTTGAGGGTATCGCCATATAATGTCAGTGTGTGGCTTTGGCCAAGATTCGACTTGAAAGAAATCTAGTAGTCCCGTACAAGAAAAACTAACACATGTCCTTGTAGCATAACAATCAAGGATAACAATAATAATAATAATTAAAAAAAAAACAGCTTTAAATATATTTTTTTGGTATGGTGAATAGAATTTAGGACCAAATTCTGCTAAAAACAGATGGGATTATGAGAGGACAGGACAATCCATGGGCCTCACAATCAAGAGCAATGTTACAAACGTTTGGGCCTAGGGCCCATTATAGCCCAACGCCAATAGAAGCTAGCCATATTTTAAATGGACTTTTCAAAAGAAGAATTCGTTTCAGTATTCCATTTTTCCATTTTTGGTCCGACGTATCTGCTCCATAGCTCTTTGCTACAGATGCACAGTCTTCCTTCCTGAAACAGAATGCACGCATAAAAGATTGCCGCCTAAAAACAGCCAACCAAGGTTAATCATGGGCGTGCGAAATGGATGTGGTGACTTCTTCTTCTTCTTCTTCTTCTTCTCGAGGATCAGGCCCAGTTATGCAAGCAGGTCTGGTCTCAAGTCACAAGTCTTACCAAGAAACCAGGAGCGTTTCCAATCGCTGACCATTTCCAATCTCTCACATGCATAGGGAATTTAGGCCCCCAGTGACATCCAAGCTAGCATCAGAGAATTCAGTATCTGTGATTTCCTCGGACGAGGGATGCAGCCACCATCTCTATTGCCTTCATCCCCCCCCCCCCACCCCATTTTGAGGTAAATGAACCGGGGGTAGCAGCACCTGAGTATTTTAAAAAAATAATAATATTTTTTTAAAATTAATTTTTTTATGTTTTTAAATCATTTTAATGTAATGATATCAAAAATAATTTTTAAAAATAAAAAATATTAAAAAAAGTAAAGCAATAAACCCTCTTATTTGAGCCTATTTATTTTTACATTTTAAAAGTATTTTTTTAAAAAAATAAATTTTTTTATTTTTTTTATATTTTCATATTGTATATTATTTAGAAGTGTTAATGTTGAAATTAATTTAAAAAATAAAAAATTATTATTTTAATATATTTAAAAAAAAAAAACTGCAATTTCAAATATATCTTTACCAACTCGACAACTTTCGATGACTTAATTGATTGTGCAACTGGTTCGTGTCCAAAGAGGAGTGAGATTGGTTGGCAAACTATGCTCAAGTATTAACGCCTAGTTGTACGGAAAATGAAAAAAAAAATAAATGCTGTGACCATACTGTCAGGCTAGAAACCATAGAGTTTTAGATCAAATCTCAGCTCCGACCATATCCAGTTAGATAAAAATCACCGTTGCCCATGGATGGAAACAATGCGAGGCCAAAAAAAAAGTCTGTCAGCTAAAAGTGACAGCAAGAACTGCGGAGTCGAACATCCCCGTCTTCCTCGGAATAAGGAAGGGTTCCTGGTTTAGCTTTGTAATTAATCTTGTGATGGAGCATTTGGACTAATTAATTTGATGCGTGTGTACAGAGCGTAGACTTCATCATGATATTTGGATCAACTAGGATAGGGAAAGTCCAGCTCACATAACGCCCATGAATATATTAAAATCATAATTCATTACGGAAGAGTAAATTAGTCGTGTTATCTCAAAAATAAAAAAAATAAAAA
>Ga0325410_1006260_pt1 | contig 13073 bp, 7 predicted proteins | sample PopdelMetagenome_16_FD_206182 | JGI IMG/M metagenome (GOLD analysis project Ga0325410, IMG submission 206182) | Populus deltoides microbial communities from Bellville, Georgia, United States - Xylem-PdIQD-R3 | ecosystem: Host-associated > Plants > Phyllosphere > Stem > Wood/Secondary xylem... | reverse complement strand
TGTAGCTGATTTTATTATAAGTGTGATTTATTTATTTATTTTATTTTGATAAGCTAGGTTGAATGAAATAAAGCATCGTATGACCAATAGGCCAGCATGAAGAAAGAAAACAAAGATGAAGGATTTCTAAGGAAAGCAGCAGCCACACAAACGGAAAATATGAACAAAAAAACAATGCAGGAATTTTTCTTTACTTTTCTTTTTTGGTGTTTTTTACGGTATTCTCAAATCAATTTTCAATTTAAACTGAATTCAACTTTCAAATATACCATACATATCTGAACTGAACACGTATATTTATAAAACAAATATATAATTATAACAACCTTTATAAGTATTATTCTAAAAGATATGTGTTTTTCTCTTGTGCAAGACTTCACTATTCATTTTCTTATGCATTACTGTTGATGAGCTATGTAAAATTTTATATTTTTTTAATTTCATCCTCAAACTTTTTTCTTTGGAGATTTAGTTCTAATTAAAAACCAATTAATTTTGATTTCTTATAAAAAGATAGGATTGAAAGACGATGAACTAAAATGGAAAAAGGTGCCACATATAGGTGGCATGCTATAAGTTTCACAAAAGATACACACGGTCCTTGAACTTTAAAAATCATGAAAATTATACAATTTTAATACCTCAATATTTTTCCAATTCAATTTTGGTACAAAAATTCATTTTTTTTTAAATTTTTTAGTCCATAGTTGAGAGAAAAGGGATAGAGGTTGCTAGATTTTTGTGGTAGAGAGAGAAAAGTGTCATTGACATCAATTTAAGCTACCAAAATGGACAATATTTATGTTAAATGGTTTTATTTGATGAGAAGAGTTCATATTAGGTGTTTTTTTTTACCTTTAAAGCTCATGAAAAAACAGATCTGAGCTCGGTTTTATGGATGGAGACAGAATCGTGTGGTGGACTCGATAGAAATCGAGTGTATAGACTCTTCAACACTATAGCCAAGAACTTGTGGGCGGCCTGTAGTGTCTCAATCATTGGAAGCTCCCAATCAGTATCGAGCATCTAGTCTCAAAAGTTCGTGGTCTTGCAACAACACACGGCTCATCTCACCAAAAAATATGAGCAACTCTCAGCGGATTATGAACAATTCTACTAGATGATCATGGACATGAGATCATAGATGACTGGTACGTGTGCGCTCTCTTTTTAGCCATATGATCTCGGGAACAACTAGCCTCCTCCTCCTCCTCCTCCTCCACTAGCGCCACCATTGTTGTAGTTTAATTTTTATTTGTACAAATAAAATTGTAATGAATATTTGAATTTTATATTATTCAAGTTTATTTTTACATATTTCAATTTTATACAATTTTACTTTTAAAAATATTTTTTAATTATCACGGACGGAGTTATCGACGGATTAGTCCGTCGGTATTTTCTAAAGAGTTAAAAAAACTTTATTGCATATGCCATTATCACCGACAGAATTAGTCTGTCGGTGATTTACCGATGGTAATAACAACAGGCTCAATCCTTATGTATATTCTGAAGAGTTAGAAAAAAATTACTACATATACAACTATCACTAACGAACATATGCCGACAAAATAATTCCGTCCGCCTATTTTTAGCGGGTAATTTTTTTTGCGCGTATTTTCTGTCTGTAAAACAATCAGTTTTTATTTTTTTTACCGACAGAATTAATGACAGAAATAGAATTACCGAAGGACACATTCCGTTGGTGAATTAGTTAGTAAAATTTTCACCAATAGAATGGTAATGTCACGCCGATTGAAAAATTCTGTCAGTAAAACTGTTAAATGTTGTAGTGTTTATAGTTGTATATGTTTGATGATTTCATTTTCTTATGTATTAAATGCTGTAATTTTGTTTTTAACATGTGCATATATATTAACAATCTTTGTAATATATAATTTACTTTTAATATATATATATATATATATATATATATATATATTGTGTGTGCATGTGTATTGTAAGAAATTGATGTATGGAGGTGTTATATAATGATTATGAATTATGATGTGAAAGGATTAAATAATGAATAAATAAATTAAGAGTATGCCTAAGGCTATGGTGTGGAATTTAAATTGTGGTGCAGTTTTTATACAAGACAAAATTTTGAGTAGGGTAAATTCCGTCAAAATTTCATTAAATTCATTAATATATATAATTAATTTGATTTAAAAATAATATGAAATATGGCATGGAAGTTGTCGAAGAAAAAAAGAAATCTAATAACACTGTGGATGCAAACTATAATCGTATAATAAAACCATTTGAAAATAATATGCATATTGGTTCGGTTTTCATTCAATATTGAATACTTTTAGGTTTTTGAAAGACAAGTGTCAAGATATATATATATATATATATATAGAAATTAAGCACCCCCATTTTACTTTATAGGATTATAACAGCTATTAACCAATAAAATATATCATTAATGTTTTATTTTTATTTTTCTATATCTACATAACCAACCACATATCATTAATTGATCTTACACTCATCCATACCATACAGCCAAGCCCCTCACCGGTAAAAAAGAAATTTAAAGGAAAATTAAAGAAGGCAAAAAGCCGCTTAAAATTTGGCTTTTGCACGTGGGTTTCCCATGACAGCTGAGTAACTTGTCACTATCATCACAATCACAGTGTGCCAGTGTGTGCGCCACGCCATGAGACATGGACAAAGCTGGCCATTTCGCCGAGATATTATGCCAAATATTCAGAATGCTCCCACCCATTCTTTGCAGTGCAAATGTGAATGACTGTCACCATGCTTCCAACCCCCATACCACTCTACACATACTGAATTCTGCTGTCAAAATGCCAGGCAGCCCTTCTCTTTGCACCAATCCCTTTAAGGAGAATAACAATTGTGAGAGTCTCTGCGTATGTCTGAGAGAGAGAGAGAGAGAGAGAGAGAGAGAGAGAGAGAGAGAGAGATGGCATTGCCTTTGCTATTACTAGCTAGTAGGGGTTGATGCAGCATATATTCCCTAAACTTTGTACGCTTTCAAATCACATTCTAAGTTGCAAAACCAACACTGAAGGCCATTTTTGAAAAATTCTTCCCAATAAATATACATTTTTTTTTTTATCTACGAGCCAAACATAGAGTATTTCTGAGAAAATATCAAATATCAAACCCCAAAGCAAGAACTAGGGTTCGTCTTTCAGTTTCGCCAATAACATTACCTAAAAAAAAAAAAAGGGGGTGGGGGGGCCGAACTCAACAAAGAAAAACTCTAATTTTATGTCAATAGCATGAAGTAAAGAAAATTTGGAAACAACACAACCATTACTATATGGCCTGATAAAATGGTTGTACTACTACACTATATCTTGAAGTGCCAAATTTTCTTTCTCATTTCCTTCCACTCTTTCCTCCACCAAACAAGACCACTTATAAATCTAAAACACCAAGAGATCCTCTCTTTTTTCATTGATGTTGAAACTAAAGATATTACTGGAACAGAGAATCATTAATTATCTCTTTCGGTACTGGATCCATAAAAGTCAATCAGACCCTTCAATACAAGAACTTGGGTCCTCAAGAGGACAATATAATCAGCAGTTTCTTGAAACAACTGGTCAGCTTTTACCTCTCCATTATGGGTAGCTGGAATGAGGTTCTTGAGAGCCTCCATCTTGTCCGATACCTTGCTGGGCCTTGTCACGAACCCACCACTGCAAATGCTTCTTTGAGCTCTGCAAGAACGTCCATGTGGTCTTCTTCTTCTTCTTCTTTCTGTTCTTCCTAGTGAAACCTTGGACTTTTTTAGAGTTGAACTCATGGTAAGAGAGAGCTGTTTGGCTGAAAGAGAGAGAGAGGGGAAGAAGGATATAGAGTTTTCCTTCTTGATAGTAGGAGAGAATTTGAGTCAGCTCGTGGTATAAGTAGTGGAGTGATTGCACATGGCAACTGGTTTTGTTGGTTAACTACAAATGTACCACTCATTGGCCTGTTGCTTGTCTTATTATTATCTTGCTTTTCTTCCCATTTTCTTTTAGATATTTATAAGATTGTGCTTTGAATTGTTTATTTTTATAGCCATGTATTCATTAGAAATTTATTGGAAAGTTATTTTGAGTTTTAAAATTTAACTATGATAAAATTTATTGATGTAGATAGAATATTCAAGCTATATATATATATATTCTTAAAAATAGTATTAGGATGAGAATGTTGGTTACAAAAGGAGAAAAAAAAGAAGAAGAAATGATGTTTTGAGTTCAAATCTTCTCATGAAATTTAAGAGAAAGAAATAGTTAAAATTTGGTATCATTCAATTATACATTTTTGTTTGAATAACTACTATACATAATTGAAATGCTAGAATTTAGAACATAATTGAAATGCTAGAATTTATTAGAACTAAAAATTTATCAGCTAGTAGAACATATCTTTAATCTAGAAAACGTATTTATAATCAATCTATATATGGAAATATATCAACTTGTAATTATTTCTAGAATCTTCAACACTTCCCTTTAAATTGATGCATAGATGTCGTTCATTCTTAATCTATTGAGACCATCATAAAATGCTCGACTTGATACAACTTTGGTCAGAAGGTCAGCATATTGTTATTAAGACAAGACATAAGATGTTTCAATGATCCTTGCTTCTAGTTTCTCATTGATGGAATGCCTATTAACTTTCACATATTTGGTTCGATCATGCTAAATTGAGTTGTGGGCAATATCACAAGTTGCCTTGTTAATACAATATGACTTCATTGGGTTGTCATGCTTAAGTTTTAGATCTTCTAATAAATTATGGATCCATAATAATTTATATATTGACTTAGCCATTCTTTTAAACTTATATTTATCACTAGATAGAGCAATTACAACTTGCTTTATTAAATAACCAGATTTTCATCTACAAAAATGAAATATTTTGTTGTAGGCTGTCCATTTTTTTATTGATCCAGCCCAATCAGTATTAGTGTATCCCTTGAAATCTAGATTATTCTTTTTTTTCTTTAACATAATCGCTTTTCCCATAGATGACTTCAAGTAACATAAAATATGGGTAACTACATTCATATGTTTTTCGTTTGGAGAATATATGATTTGGTTGACAACACTTAGTGCATATGCTAAGTCAGGCCAGGAATGTGCAAGATACATTAGTGTCCCACCTAGTTTTTTATAACTTTTCTTGTATATTGGAAATTGATCCGGATATATGCCTAACTTTAAATTTTCTTCCATGGGAATGCTAATTAGACTACATGTCATCATAACAGTCTCATTTAATAAGTATAATGCATATTTTTATTGAGATAGAAAGATACCTTCTTTTAATATTGACACTTCAGTACCAAGAAAGTATTTCAATGGACTAAGGTCCTTTATCTCAAATTCTCAAGATAAGTGGTTCTACAATGCACTCCTTTCTTTTAAATCATTTCCTATTAGTATCATATCATCAATATACATAATGAGACAAGTAATCATTCCTTTATTATGCTTCACAAAAAGAGTATGATCTAAGTTACTTTGCTTGTATCCAAAAGCTTTTATTGACTTTGTAAACCTTTCAAACCATGCTCCTGAAGATTGCTTCAGACTATATAGGGCCTTTTTTAATCGGCAAACATGTTTTCCACCTTCTGACTGAATATTGCATATGGAAGGCAACTCCATGTATACTTTTTCTTGAATCTCTATTCAAAAAGCCTTATTCAAATCAAACTAGTGTAATGGGTAGTCAAGATTCACCATTAGGTATATAAGAATATGAACAATATTGATTTTTGCTACTAATGCAAATGTCTCCATGTAGTCAATTCTATAAGTTTGATTGTATCTCTTAGCGAGTTGTCTCATTTTGAATCGTTCAATGGTTCCATTTGCCTTGCATTTGACTGTGAAAACCTATCTAAATGTAACAAGTTTCTTTCCTTCAAGCGGTTCAATAACTAACCAAGCTAAGTTCTTTTGAAGTGACTTCATTTCTTCATTCATAGCTTCCTTCCATTTAGGGTCTCTAAGAGCTTCCTGCATGTTAGTAAGAATAGATACAATAAATAATTAAGAATGTACCTAGGATTGGCACTAAGAACAGGTTCATAGTTAACTCTAGAGATACCTCTAGTAGCTCAATAGGGTAGTGCTTTTAAAAACAAATTGAGATTCAGAATGTATCTAGGGTTGTATATGGGGTTCAGGAAATGAATTTTCCTCATAAAATAATTGGTAAGGTGATACTTTAAGTGGAGTTGCTTCCATTTGATTTTGATTATTTTCCCTACCTAAAAAGTCAACTAGTTGGTCGAGAATAGGTTATTCACCATTCAAATGGTCAATCAGTTGGTCAAGAACAAGTTGGTCACCATTCAATGGGTCGTCTAATAGGTCGAGAGTAGGTTGCTCACTTTTATCCAAAACATCACCATTTATATTTAAATGATCCAAAGAAGGATTCAAATTTAGAGTCTGCAATTCATGTCATTTCTCCCCTTGGATTAAAAACTCGGGAACAATATAGTACATTTCATTTTCATGAAAGACAATATCAAGGGTGACATATATCTTTTAGGATGAGGAATGATAATAACATTAGCCTTTCTGAAGTGAGGAATAGCCAATAAAGACATATCATAAGGCTTGTGGTTCTAGTTTGTCATGCAATGGCATGGGAAGATGCATAAAATCCACAGACTTGAAAATTCTAGGTCATAAATTCAGAGTAATAGGAGCACTACAGTCAAATAAAGGACTTCAAAGAGAGTCTAAAAATTCAATGAGTTAGAGGGTATATGGTTAATGAGGTAAGCCGCAACACTGAGTGTTTCACCTTAATAAATAGTGGGCATGTGAGATCCAAATAAAGAGGCTCTTATAACTTCTAGTAGGTGGAAATTCTTATGCTCCACAATTATATTTTATTGAGCAGATCAGGGGTAAGTCATTTGGTGAGATATGTCATGTTCTTACAAGTACTTCTTCAAATATTGACTAGCAAATTCTCCACTATTATCAATGCAAAAAACTTGAATATGAGATTGGTATTGACTAGCAATCATCTTATAAAGTTTTTGAAATAAAAAGTTAACTTCATTCTTTGATTTCACTAAGCAAACCTAAGTTATATGACTGTGATCATCAATAAATAAGATAAACCATGCGAACTATTAAAGGAATGGTGTTTGGCCAACCCCATACATTAAAGTGAATCAAAATAAAAGGTATTGGACTTTTATTCATGCTTAATGGGAACAATACACAATGACTTTTTATAAGTTCACAAATACCACATTTGAAATTTTAAAAAATTAATTGAGAAAACAACTTTAGTAATAATATTCTTAAATATCCAAAAGATGCATGACCCAAGTATTTATGCCACAACTAAATTTTGAAGGACTTGTTAATTTGATATATTAAAATAACCTTAAGCCAACTGATAAGAGCTAGTAGCTAGGTTTCCAATCTAGATAGCACAACTTTCTCATTCTAGTACCACAACCAATCATCTTTTGAGTTTGAATATCCTTAGAAACTCAAAGGTCATGCTAGAAAATCACAACAAAATACAACATATTGGTCATTTGAACAAACAATAAATTATGGTTGAGAGAAGGTATAACTAAAACATAATCGAGATTCAAATTACTGGAGAGATAAATTGAACATTCTCCAATAACAGGTGAGGAATTGCCATTTATGGTAAAGATAATATATATGGTGGACTGTTTTATAAATGGAACATGTTAACTGTAAAATGTCATGTGATCCGTAGCACCAAAATCAATTATCCATGTACTACTACTACCATCTGATGTAAAAGTATGGAAAACCTAACCAATGTTACCTGAAGTAGCAATAAAAGAGGAAGTTTTTGCAACATCATTCGAAGATTTGGTCATGAAAATAGAGGTTTTGTGTTTTGGCTTCAAATTATGCTTGCTAGGTTCTTTTTCTGGATCCCACCAATCTAGATAGTCAATCAAGTCATAACATTATTCCTTTGTATGGCCTGTCTCATCACAATAAGTGCTCAAACATTCAGATTTAGTAGTACTTATCTTATAACGCCCTTCTAAGATAGTGTTTGGTGAGAATCAATCTTGTGAGCAGATTGTCAAGGTTGTGGCTTAGCACGTTGAGCCACTACAGCAGAAGATTCAAGATTATTGGGTTCAACATTTAAGGTAACTTTGTATATATCATCTCGATGAACATAGGCATAGGTGTCATCGAGGTCCATAGAAAGATCTTTATGAAAAACCTCACCTTTAATCTATTCAAAATTTGTATTCAGGCCACTAAGAAAGATGTGCACTCTCAACCATGTAACAAATTTGTTATAGGTGATAATATCATCAAGATATTTCACGATAACTTTACCATAATAATCTAATTCTTGGAAAATTTCAACAAGCTCACCATAATAAGTTGACAGAGGTTTACCAGCATGTTTGAAGGTATGTAAAGACATATTGATTCAATGCAAAGAGATGTGTCTCATTCGATCCATCATAGAATGTTTTGGCAAAAGCACTGCAGATTTCCCTTGTAATACATATTCACAAATAACGTTTCATTATCTCTAGCGACATGGAGGCCAACAACCAGCCCCTGACCTTTTTGGTTCTCTGCATATCACTTTGTATAGGTAGCCTCAATTTACTTCGGTGGATCAATTTTACCCATAATATATTTGAGCTTCTCACGTTCTACGATTTACATCTCTATTATTTTGGACTATACATCATACTTAGTTTTGGTGAGGACAACTCCGATATAAAAGCCAAAATTTTTGAATAGAATATGGATTACTAGGTTTGATGGTTTGAGAGTAGAGGATTCGGGAGCCATATGATGGTAGTTGTTTGCTGCGATGGTTGTTCAAAATAGTAAAAGAGGTTTATGTTTCAATGAAGGTTTTTGGAAGGTTGTGATACCAAGTTAAAATTTGGTATCATTCATTCATTCATACATTTCTCTTCAATATGATGGGCATAAATAACAACTATACATAATTAGAATGCTAGAGTTTAGTATTAGTTTAATATGCCATGTAATCAATCGATTGGTTACACATGACATTATTATATTCATGTAAATACATATTTATTATTAATAAAGACTTAATTTATCTTTAATATTCATATAATATTAGATCAATGAATCTAATATTTGATATATGAATCTAGAGTATAGATAAAGTTTATGGGACAAAAATATTTTGTAAAAGAAATTATGAAGTTGTTATACTTATGAGATTTTTATTTCATCAAAGCATAATTATTCCTAAAATGTTTATAAAATGTTCCTAATCAATGCTCTCTTAAATACTTAGACATTTATTAGAGTCATCGAGACTGATACATATTATGTTATTTCCTTTATGAAAGAAAGTAGTTGTTCTCATAAGTTGAGGTATAAAGGATACCTATAACTAATATGTATGTGTTTTTCATAAGACATGTACACTAAACTGACCCAAATGAGAATTTCATATGGAGATATCGCATGTGTCTTTAAAAAGGCTCACATGACGGTTGTGTAAGTGATCCTTAGACTTGAGATCACTAAGTTATCTTATATAAGAAGTGTTATGTTTTGATCCTGTTACATATTATCTTAGTAAAGGTAAAAAAAATAGGCAGACATTTGATATAACATAAACTATATGAAGGTATTTGATTTATCAAGAGATGATTCATCACTCTAGATGAATTATAGAATATGTAATTAATTCAAGGATTATAATTCTAGTCTTAGAAATCAAATAGGGACTTGATTGATTAAATTTCTAAAATTATTCTTAAATAATATATGGATAATATTTAAGGGGCAAATATATATTTTTTCATTTATAACGTTTTTAGGATTCCCTATAAATATAAAGTTATGACTTCTATTTCTTAAAAGGTTGTCTGTTAAACAAAAAAAAAATTATGTAAGTCACAAATAAAGAGTTAGCACTCTAGGCATAGCAATTCCTCTCCTAAATAGGGATTTAAGAGATTTCTCACTAGTGATTCATGTGGATTACCGTTCGAAGCTGAATAATTAGACGAATTGTGGTTTACGAAAACCCAACCTTTAAATAATTATTCAAAGACAAAGAAGATCAGATCTTAAGACAATAAATTCCTAAATAATATATGGATATTATTTAAGGGGCAAATAAATATTTTGCCGTTTATAACATTTTTAGGATTCCCTATAACTATATAGTTATGACTTTTTTTTCTTAAAAGGTTGTCTGTTAAACAAAAATAAATTATGTAAGTCATAAATAAGAGTTAGCACTCTAGGCATAGTAATTCCTCTCTCCTAAATAGAAATTTAAGAGATTTCTCACTAGTGGTTCATGTGGATTACTGTTTGGAGGCTAAATAATTAGACGGCTTGTGGTTTGCAACAACTTAGCTTTTAAAATTCAAATGCGAAGAAGATCAGATCTTAAGACAATAAATTCCTAAATAATATATGGATATTATTTAAGGGGCAAATAAATATTTTGTTGTTTATAAGGTTTTTAGGATTCCCTATAAATATAAAGTTATGACTTTTATTTCTTAAAAGGTTGTCTATTAAACAAAAAAAATTTATGTGAGTCACAAATAAGAGTTAGCACTCTAGGCATAACAATTCTTCTCTTCTAAATAGGGATTTAAGAGATTTCTCACTGGTGGTTCGTGTGGATTACCATTGAAGGCCGGATAATTTGATGGCTTGTGGTTTGCAACAACCTAGCCTTTAAATAATTATTAAAAGATGAAGAAGATCAGATCTTAAGACAATAAATTCCTAAACAATTCTAGATCTGTCTAACAAGATTTTAGAGACTCCCGAATAATTTTGTTTTATTATTTTCACTGCGTATATGATATTCGAGAACCTAACATTTAGGATTACAAATATGTAAGCCAATAAAACACATCTCTAATCTAGGAACATATTTACAATCAAATGGAAGTATACCAACTTGAAATTATTTCTAGAATCTTCAAGAAGAATCAAACAATTTTTCCTTGCATGGATAAAAATATTTCACAATTATTATACTAAGTCTACAAATCTAAATGTATGCAAATCTTTAAATTTACAAGATTAACTTTGATATAATACTGTAAAATTAGATAATTTAATTAAGTTATTAGAGATCAAAGTTAAAATCTCTAAAACAAAACAAATCATTTTTTTAAAAAAAGAGTGCCAATATAGTTAATTTTGTAACCTTTAACTTTTACATTAATTACAAGCATGAGCTATATATTCACTCTTTACTCACAGAAAATAACCACACAACTTTTGCTTAGTCGATGTCATCTACATGAAATGAGTATGCATGTTTTACGCATGTAACCCCAAAGTACATATATTTATATATCTCTTGACCCTCGTTTGCATTGCAAAAGAAAGATGGAAAGGAATGGGGAAGGTGAGCAAGTAGGATATAGAAACCAAGAAATCCACAACATATATAGATAGATTCACTGTCCATGCTAAAATATCCAAATCAGAACATTATTGATGAAGGAATAGTAATTACACTGAGAAACTGATTACTGAAAGATTAAGTCAAATCACTTATAACTTTTATAATATTTGGGGGATCATGACAGGTTGTTAGATGATGCATTTAATCTTCAAATATAAATTAATCAATTATTGAATTGACAATAAATTAAATTGTTTGATTTATTTAATTCTATTTATTTAAAATTATAATTTATATTTTGACCAACATATTAAAAACCTAATGGGTCATACACATTAAAAACTATTAGTTAAAAATTAAACTGAGATAATTAATTAAGAATGACTTGATTGAAAATAATTTTAGAAATTAAGCACTAGAATATATTTAATTCAGAGATTATAATTCTAGAAATCAAGTAGGGACTTGATTGATTAAATTTCTAAAATTATTCTTAAATAATATATGGATATTATTTAAGGGGCAAATAGATATTTTGCCGTTTAGAATGTTTTTAAGATTCTCTTTATAAATATAAAGTTATGACTTTTATTTCTTAAAAGGTTGTTTGTTAAACAAAAACAAAAATTATGTAAGTGACAAATAAAGAGTTAGCACTCTAGGCAAAGCAATCCCTCCATCCTAAATAAGGATTTAGAAGATTTCTCACTGGTGGTTCGTGTGGATTACCATTGAAGTCCGGACAATTTGATGACTTGTGATTAGCAACAACCCAGCTTTTAAAGAATTCTTCAAAGTTGGAGAATATCAAATCTTTAAATAGTAAATCCCTAAGTAACTCTAGATCTATCTAGCGGGATTCTAGAGACTCTTGAATAATTTTATTTTATTTTTTTCACTCTGCACGCATGTATGATATTTGAGAGGCTAACATTTAGGATTACAAATATGTATGCCAACATATCTCTAATCTAGAAACATATTTACAATCATATGGAAGTATAACAACTTGGGATTATTTCTAAATCCTCAACAAGAATCAAATAATATTTCCTTGCATGGATAAAATATTTCACAATTATTATAATGAGTCTACAAATCTAAATGTATGCAAATCTTTAAATTTACAAGATTAACTTTGATAAAATACTAGTAAAATTAGATAATTTAATTAAGTTATTAGAGATTAAAGTTAAAATTTCTAAGACAAAAACAAATCATTTTTTTTTTAAAGGGTGCCAATATAGTTAATTTTGTAACCTTTAACTTTTACATTAATTACAAGCATGAGCTATATATATATATTTTCTTTACTCACAGAAAATAACCAAACAACTTTTGCTCAGTCGATGTCATTTACATGAAATGATCAGCATGTAACCCCAAAGTACATATATTTATATATCCCTTGACCCTCGTTTGCATTGCAAAAGAAAGATGGAAAGGAATGGTGAAGGTGATATGGGAACCAAGAAATCTACAACATAGACAGATTCATTCTCCAGATCATTCAACAGTAATTTGTTGTTTATGGGTCACTAATGGTAAGAACATTGGGGGTCCTTTCAGTGGGGATCAGGTCCTACTTCTACAGATTTTTCTATGCATTTCAAGGTTGTTATTGCAGTTTTACGTAGAAAACGACACCAATTTCGTATTTTGATCGAAAA
>Ga0325410_1006259_pt1 | contig 13073 bp, 8 predicted proteins | sample PopdelMetagenome_16_FD_206182 | JGI IMG/M metagenome (GOLD analysis project Ga0325410, IMG submission 206182) | Populus deltoides microbial communities from Bellville, Georgia, United States - Xylem-PdIQD-R3 | ecosystem: Host-associated > Plants > Phyllosphere > Stem > Wood/Secondary xylem... | reverse complement strand
TGATGACCAGAAGAGAGAAATCGGTATTCAATCTTTGTTTAGCAGAAAGCTACGAGGACTTACCAACCCTAGCCTGATCTATTTTTGTCTCCATGCTTTCTTCAGTTACTAAACAAGAATGTCTTTCTTTTGTTTTCAGGCAGGGGGGTTTACAGGTATTGTTTGTAATCCAAGTAAGTTGAAATTAAATGGCATAGTTAAATAGGGTTTGGGGCTCCAGGAATTTTAAAGATGAAGAAAACATATAAAGTCAATCTGAAAAAGCCATTGCTGCATAATTATCTGCGCAAAGGATCTGTTTGCTAGCAACGGAAGCAAACTTTTGCTTAAGGATCATCAATATATTTTAATTTTATCCTATTTTTTTCTTGTTAATTCGAACCAACACTAGCATGTTAATCATTTTCAAGATGCCTGAGAACGAAATACCCTTCCGGACAGCTAGCCTTTTTGCACAAAAGAAAATTATTTCTAACCAAATTAAAAAATAAAAAATTCCACATTCCTTGTATCCAGCAACCGAGCGGAGTGCAGACCCATCTCCATGCCTTGATTTATGCTTCTTTAAATCTCAGTGAAATGTCAAACACAGTAATGGAGTACAAGCCAAGCATCTATATACTTTCTGCTTACAGTTACTTACCTTGTTCCCTGGTCTGTTTGCCTTGCCATCTCTCTAATTATTTAGCTAACATAGATAAATGAAGAAGGATATGAGAAATCCCTCCGATCATTTTCCTTCTTATCAAACCAAGATTTAATACACTCGGCCCCTCCCCTCCATACCCTTCTCGTTCTCGCAAACAGAGTCTAAAACAAATACTATATCTCATCATCAACTGCTTCCTATTCCCTTCATCATGAACCCTAACTATTTATTCATAGATGCATGATCGTCCGAGCTCGTAAATCTCCTTTATCTCGAATTAATGAGATAAATGAGATTTCAATTCAGATTTTGTATATTCTAATCATGGCTTGCATCATAAAGTATGCCTTGATACGGCGCCTTAAATTAGAAGTCTACTTTTGGACCCCTTTTTTGTGAGGCTTGCTCCTTAACAGGGAGCTAGCTGGACCTCTGCACCACAGTTTTTATATTATATGTGTAATAGCTATTTGAATCGTGTAAAATATTTTTTTAAAAAAATTTATTAATTATTATATTAATAATATTAATTATAATACAAATAATAACATTTATAATAATAATAATAATAATAATAAACTTATCCAAGTTTAAATGAGGTTTGACTGAAACACCATGCCTAAAAGCTTTAGGTCCCTTTTAAATGCCAAACCCAAAAGCCTTGGATCTGGTTGCAATCCAAAGCTATTATAATTGGGTGAGGATGTAAGACCCAAGAATATTAGGTATTGATGCGAACCCATGAACGCCTGATCCAAGTGTCTTGGGCCAGGGAGATTGTAAGACTTAAAGGACTTGAGTTTACGTCCTTGCCACTCCTAAACAACTTGGGTTAGCCGTCCATTTCCAGCCCCAAGTTTTTTTGGTCTGGAGCGGCATGCCAGATCCAAGTTAATAATAATAATAATTGATTTTACCCTTCAAATAAAATCTATGTTTTTTTGGATAGTAATAAAATTTATTTCAAATTTAATAGTATTAATGAATTTAATAATATTTATGACATTAATAATAATATTAAACTTTATAACCTAAGTTTTTATAGTTTTTAATCCTTTCAGATAAAACTTATTGTTTTTCTTCGATACTAATAATATTTTTCTTCAAATGTATTAATGATAATAATAATAATAATAATTTTACCTTTCGAATCAAATTTATGATTGTTTTTTAAAATTTATTAATTATGATATTAATAATATTAATTATAATAAAAATAATAATATTTTTAATAATAATAATATTAATTATAATACAAATAATAATATTTTTAATATTAAAAATATTAATTATAATTATAATAAAAATATTTATAAGATAATAAAAATATTTTTAATATTAATAATACTAACAATAATAAAATTTACAATATAAATAATAATATCCTTGGATATGACTGCACGGCCAGACCCAAAGATATTGGATTTAGCTGCCTAACCAGACCCAAGATCGGTGACATCCATGCACTACTGGGTTCTATTAGGCAGCATGACCCACACTAGTGTCACCTTTTCGATGTGTTTTGAGTTTGGTTTGACAATTTTTTTTTTCAAAAACACCATAGAAGAACATCTCTTAGGGCGCTACAATGCTGTCCATGGTGAAAATAATCAATTACTACAGTGTTGTTCATAATACAAATTATCCGTGTCCACCCGCATACGTTTTAAAAAAGCCCACAAAAAAATAAACACAAACAGTACAATTCAAAATAAAATCACCTATAATCTACAATAATTTAAAATAGAACAATCCACAATAAAATCACTCCCAGTGCCGCTCAAAACAATATACAATGATTCACTGTGCCCTAGATAATAACAGATTATGCTATTATGTCTATATGGATATATGATACACGCACCCCCTTTTACAAGCAAGTATTATTATTGAAAAAATATAAATTAATATTTATATAAATAAAATGTATTTTTAAAATGAATCTAAAAATAAAAAGTACCGCGCACCCCTAGCACTCACTTAACTGGCTAACTTACAGGGGCGCGGAATCAATCATCCACTGCAAAACATTTGTGACATTAATGAGAGAAGTGTCTCGTGCGGCTAAATTGCTAGGGAAACGCAGTCAAAACCTAAAACCCTAATAAAAACCCTAATCGTTACCTGTGCCCTAATATATTCCAAATCCACACCCATCTCTCTCTCTCTCTCTCTCGTGTGACTGTCTGTGTTTCATTATCTTTAGATCCCCACTCCCAAAACAAACCCACCTCCTCCTCCTCGGTAACCAAATCACTTGGATATTTCACCACCCCACAGTAATTACACTGTAAAAAGAAATATTTGGGCCTTAAGCCAACTAGACGACGCTACCATGAAACTTCCTCTGTATCCACGCCACCCTTAAGCCTAACCCTTTTATTATAACAGAGGCCACGTTTAAGACCTTATAGTTTATGCAATGCATACTAGACAGCATAGTGTGAGGAAAAAGACATTGAAAATGGTTGCTTACTCCGAAACCCTTTTACCTTTCACAATCTCCTAAGCTGCCTCACTCCTATTATCATCAGCCTCTTCTCTTCCCTAGGCGCCCTCTCCATTTTATTGTTTGCTCTCTTTTTCCGGTGGAGTTAAGACGGATGGTGGATTCCGAAACTCTCGAATCTTACCCTCTTACATGTCCTCTTTCACTGTTGGGAAGGGTATTTCTGGTATTTTGTGGAACTGTTATTTACACGTGTCGACCATGATTGCTATCAGGTTGAAGTTTAAAGCAATCCTAGCCATCGCTTTAATAGGACCCATTTGTCTTTCTGGCAGCATGCATTTATATTGAGCTATTTAGACAGCCAGGGTTGTGCCATGTCAGCAACCGGGTGGCCCACTGACCCGTGCACGTCCCCAACTATTGCCACGTGCATGTATAAGGATGGAGAAACTGATGTGAGCACCCAAGAGAACAAAAGGTCAACACTACCCCACTTGACAACAAAATGCTTCCATGCTGAAACAAGGGCAATTTGGGCTATTCATAAAGAAGCTGAAGCGCCCGCCCATGTGAAGTTGTGAACTGCTCTAAACTAAGAACTACCTATTTAAATGCCAAAGCGTAGAAGGCAACCAGAAGAAGATTGTTCAAACTCCAACCTCAGCCACCATCCACCATCAGGTCCACCACAACCACCACCATCTCAGCCACCATCACCATCTGCACCCAGAAACCGACCATGGATAAAATGTGCAGTGTCAGAACTTGGACACAAAAAGCTTGATGATATCTTCATCTTGCTTACAATATTAGCACCATCACCACCGGCCACCACCTAGCTTTGGTTGCCTTTAATATCAGAGAGGGAATTTTTTCGGGTAACGTTTTCTTCACTTTGACTGTATCAGCTACTCTTCCACAAGAGATCTAGTGGCACTCTTCTTTTTGTATAGTTCACATGCATGCTTTCAACACTTTAGTGTAAAACTCAAGCATCCAAGGTCTCCACGGGAACTGCTCTCACATGCATGTTGTCTCCTGAGTGGACTTTCTTTCACCATCTCTGTACCTCCATTCACTATCACCATTTTCAAAATCATCAAAAAAATCCTCCTTTCTATTAACCCAAGATTTCTCAAATCATCATCGCTCTAATGGAGAAGCCAAGCCACCATTCCCTCTTGTTTTGCTCATTCTTGGTAATGATGATAACCAGTACCAAAACATTTTTTGTAGTCTCTCTATCTTCTGATGGAGAAGCCCTCCTTTCTCTTATCTCAGCAGCAGACCAATCAGCAAAAGCATCCTCACCAATCCTCTCCTCATGGAACCCATCAAGCCCAACTCCATGTTCATGGCACGGCATTACGTGCTCTCCACAAAATAGAGTTACTTCCCTTTCTCTCCCTAACACGTTCCTGAATCTTTCCTCGCTGCCCTCACAACTCTCCTCTCTTTCCTCTCTACAACTTGTCAATCTCTCCTCGACTAATATCTCTGGCGCTATCCCTCCTTCATTTGGCCTACTCACCCATCTTAGACTCTTAGACCTCTCCTCTAACTCTCTTTCTGGTACTATACCACAGGAACTTGGCCAGCTCTCTTCCCTTCAGTTTCTTTACTTGAACTCCAATAAATTATCTGGTAGGATACCTCCCCAGCTCGCAAACCTTACTTTTTTACAAGTTCTTTGCTTACAAGACAATCTCTTCAATGGTTCAATACCATCTCAATTGGGTTCTTTAGTCTCGCTCCAAGAATTTAGAGTTGGAGGCAATCCTTTTCTTACAGGAGAAATACCGGTACAATTAGGACTGTTAACCAATCTCACAACATTTGGTGCTGCAGCAACTGGTCTTTCAGGGGTATTACCACCCACATTTGGGAACTTGATCAATCTTCAAACTCTGTCTCTTTATGACACGGAGGTATTTGGTTCTATACCACCTGAACTCGGTTTGTGTTCAGAGTTAAGGAACTTGTACTTGCACATGAATAAGCTCACTGGTTCAATCCCTCCTCAACTGGGTAAGTTGCAAAAACTTACTAGTCTGCTTCTCTGGGGAAATGCACTATCTGGAGCAATCCCAGCTGAACTTTCAAATTGTTCATCACTTGTTTTGCTTGATGCTTCAGCTAACGATCTTTCAGGAGAAATACCTGCTGATTTAGGAAAGTTAGTGTTTCTCGAGCAGCTTCACTTGTCTGATAATTCACTTACTGGTTTAATACCCTGGCAGTTGAGTAACTGTACAAGTTTAACTGCTCTCCAGCTTGACAAGAACCAACTGTCAGGCACAATTCCATGGCAGGTTGGCTATTTGAAGTATTTGCAAAGTTTATTCTTGTGGGGTAATTTAGTGTCTGGTACAATACCAGCCTCTTTTGGGAACTGCACAGAATTATATGCTCTTGATCTTTCAAGAAACAAGCTCACAGGCTCAATTCCAGAAGAGATTTTCAGTTTGAAGAAATTGAGCAAACTTCTGCTTCTAGGGAATTCATTATCAGGGGGGTTGCCTCGCACTGTTGCAAATTGTGAATCTTTAGTGAGATTGAGGCTTGGAGAAAACCAGCTTTCAGGTCATATTCCCAAGGAGATAGGCCAGTTGCAGAATTTGGTATTTCTGGACTTGTATATGAATCATTTCTCTGGTGGCCTACCTTTGGAGATTGCCAACATCACGGTTCTTGAGCTGTTGGATGTGCACAACAACTACATTACTGGAGAGATACCATCTCTACTAGGAGAGCTTGTAAATTTGGAGCAGCTTGATCTTAGCAGGAACAGCTTCACAGGTGAAATTCCTTGGAGTTTTGGAAACTTCAGTTACCTGAACAAGCTCATTCTCAATAACAATCTGCTCACAGGGGCAATCCCAAGGTCCATCCGAAACTTGCAGAAGCTAACGCTGCTTGATTTGAGCTATAACAGCCTCTCTGGTCCAATCCCACCTGAAATTGGTTATGTCACAAGCTTAACAATTAGTTTGGATTTAAGCTTAAATGGATTTACCGGTGAACTTCCTGAAACGATGTCTAGCTTGACACAGTTACAGTCACTTGATCTTTCCCGTAATTTCCTTTATGGAAAGATTAAGGTTCTAGGTTCCCTTACTAGCCTAACTTCCCTTAATATCTCCTACAATAACTTTTCAGGCCCAATTCCTGTATCACCATTCTTCAGAACTCTATCTTCAAATTCATACCTACAAAACCCAAGACTTTGTGAATCCACAGATGGTACTTCTTGTTCTTCCAGAATAGTTCAAAGAAATGGATTAAAATCAGCCAAAACTGTAGCTTTGATTTTAGTTATTCTGGCTTCAGTTACCATTATAGTTATTGCTTCCTTGGTTATAGTCGTGCGGAACCATAGGTATGCAATGGAGAAATCTTCTGGAGCATTAACAGCTTCATCAGGAGCCGAAGATTTCTCCTATCCATGGACTTTCATCCCATTTCAGAAGCTTAACTTCACCGTTGATAACATCCTAGATTGCTTGAAGGAGGAGAATGTGATCGGGAAAGGCTGTTCTGGGATTGTTTACAAGGCTGAGATGCCAAATGGGCAGTTGATAGCTGTGAAAAAGCTTTGGAAAACAAAACAAGATGAGGATCCGGTGGATTCTTTTGCTGCAGAAATTCAAATTCTTGGACACATTCGACACCGGAATATCGTGAAGCTTTTAGGCTATTGTTCGAATAGGAGTGTCAAACTCCTTCTGTACAACTACATTTCAAATGGCAATCTGCAACAGCTTCTGCAGGGGAATAGGAACCTGGATTGGGAAACGAGGTACAAGATAGCTGTTGGTTCAGCTCAGGGTCTAGCTTATCTTCATCATGATTGCGTGCCAACAATTCTTCACAGAGATGTAAAGTGCAACAACATACTTCTGGATTCAAAGCATGAGGCCTATTTGGCAGATTTTGGCCTGGCCAAACTGATGAACTCTACAAATTATCATCATGCCATGTCCAGAGTAGCTGGGTCTTATGGTTATATAGCCCCAGGCAAGCATCCCTGATTTCTAGAACTCCAATATATTTGTTCGTGTTTTTTTTAGTTGATTTGTCATCATATGCTGATGGAATCTTGTAGTGTGCTGTTCTATTTATAATTCTTATTTCATTTGCTGATAATAAATACATTTCCATGATCATTGCAGAGTATGGATACACCATGAACATTACAGAAAAGAGTGATGTTTACAGTTATGGAGTGGTATTGCTAGAGATCATAAGTGGCCGCAGTGCTGTTGAGCCTCATTTAGGAGATGGATTACACATAGTTGAGTGGGTGAAGAAAAAGATGGGAAGCTTTGAGCCAGCTGTATCGATACTAGATGCAAAACTTCAAGGTTTGCCGGACCAAATGGTGCAGGAAATGCTGCAAACACTGGGAATTGCAATGTTCTGTGTGAACTCTTCGCCTGCAGAGCGCCCCACCATGAAGGAGGTGGTGGCATTGTTAATGGAAGTAAAGAGTCCACCGGAAGAATGGGGAAAGACTTCTCAACCTCTAATAAAACAGTCATCGAATCAAAGTTGAAATAATTTTGGTCCTTGTTTTTCTTTGCTTCCAAGGTAATCATTGATTGATTCTCTTTTCCTATCCCAAGAAGACAAAAGAGGAGAGTTGTTGAAAAAATTGAAGAGTGTGCTTTGGATATTGTTATCAGATTTAGCTGGTGGTCCTGGGTGGGTTTCTTGTACAGTTGTAGAAACAGCAATGTGGTTGAATTTGCTTCATCCTTTGCTTTTTTCCCATTTACAATTTTTTATTTACATGCAACTCTATGCATTTCCTTTTTGCCCGCGTTGATGTTAATAAAGTTCCTGAATTTCTGTGAAATGTGATCTGCTGCTTATGCCGACAGGATTAGATTCCCAAATTTCAGCCAGAATTTAGGTTTGTGTGGTGCTTGCCACAGCAGGTGGCAGTTGAAACAACATCATAAAATAAATTTCAACTGGTAACTTGGAAACATTCAAGCAAATTTACTGACAGCACATAATGACATATATACAAGTAGCTGGATTCATGCAACAGCAAGAGAGCACGAGACAGAAGTAAATGAAAATAGATCCTCAGAATCATATGAACATTCGAGGATGTCCAAAATGTGGGACAGGGGGATTGCGTCTGGCCCTGTTCGATTGAAGAAAACAGAAACGTTAAACCTATTGCCGGTGGAATTGCTACTCAACTCGGAAGGACTCCCCATACATGTTTTTGCATGTAGGGCCTATGATGCAGATAAAAGCAGACAGATAGAAACAGGCCATGCTTTCCTCCTCCTTCCCCCCATGCCTCCACAGGCTAATTTGTATCCCCTTTCTCACTATTCTTCACATGGTCAACATCCCCCTTTTTTCATGAGACAAGTATCGGGTCAAAAAGATCTAATAAGAAAACAATTGCTGCAACCTCCCCATTTCCCTCTTACTCAATGCCCTTTTGGCTATTTTTTTTTTCCTGATAAAGAGAAGAATCCGTTGTTTAACTTACATTCAGAACCTCAACATGATAACACCTTGATGTAACGTGAATAAAGAAATAAAAAGATCCATGATTAGTTCAATAAGCTTCCCTTTTTGTTTCTTTCATGGCCAGGTCAATCTTTACAATCCCAGGTATTATGGGCCAAAGCAATTTGAAGTAGAAATGATGTATGCAGACCACACTCTATGGACCACATTCATCACGTATTTGCATTGGAGCCTCTGCAATGGTAGGTGATGAAGCTGCATAAAACTTCAATTAAGTATTTTGGGTTTTTCATAGGCTGGACTAGAATGTTTGGGCTTAATACTGAGCTGGACTGAAATATTTGGGTATGGGTCTTCCCCTTCAAAAACAAGTCTTGTTTAGTAATGGAACCTTAAAAGGACGAGAGAAAAATAGAGTTAGTAGAAAAAATAAAAAATGAGTAATGTTAGGTTTATCTTTTTTTGAAAAGATATTAGTTTTTATTTTCAAGTTAAGATGTTTATACCAAAAAAATATTCTAATTTTATATTAAAAAAATACAACTTTCTTCTTTCTAGTGTTTACATGATGAATTTTAATATAAGCTAGTAACCAACAAGATATAAATAATAGGTTCTCGATCATAAAATTAAGTTGATAAAAAAAAAACCTCAGATTAACCCCATGCATCTATACTTTTATACCTTTTGTCTTCAACGAATCCTGGGAGATAACCTTAATTAGGAAATCATACGAGAGAGCTTCTATCGTTTTACTTTTAGATTTAACAAATTGCTTCTAAAGATAAGTTGATGCAATTTCTAGTTATCTTGTAATCGGCTTTCTAACAGCAAGAATCTTGTGTCTATATACGCCTAGAGATTTTTACATGTTAACAAGTATCATGCAACCTGTTACTCTTGAAACAAGCAATAAATGGCGCAACCGATTCTCTTGGAAAATGTACAATTATACTCCACCCAAACGGCTAGAATATATATATATATAGAACGAGCCCCGACAAGAGGTGACCCTAACAGAATAGTTCCAAAAGAAAAGAAGAGGTCGACAAGAAGACAATCAGTTCATGCTCACCACATGAGAAGCCTTTTGTGTCTTCTCTGGTCCAATTCAAGTTGCCTGGTTTTAGTTGTAAATAAAATGAATGAAGCTACTAGTTGCATTTGGTGCTTTTCAACTTGAACATGGCCTCTGGTGACATCAAGTTGCAGAACTTGCTACTTGTCCATACTTGCCAGAAGCTGTCCTGAAACATTGCAGTCAAAGAAATATCATATAGAAGTTAGGGCTCACAACCTACCAATTCGAGTTCAATTTCTTCGTGACTTCTTCTTTTTAGACCACTAAGCTTGTCCCCAAAAGCCACACAATGGAATTTCTTTTCTCCACATGCATTTTATCTGTTTCTGATACCATTTTTCTTTCCTTTTATGCTTTGCTTTTTATATGGGCTGCAATTTCGCACATCTCTCTCCGTATCAGCCAAATAATCTTTGAAAACCATGGACTGCAGGTTAACACGCCCTACTGTATTAGCATACAGCCATCTCTGAGAACCAATCGGCAAACTCTGACATTACTTGGATTTTCTGCTCCTGTATAACTACTGTTAGTGAAGCATCATGGTACCTCGTCAGCGCCTAAACAATACATCCAGTAAATTCCTATTACATGTCAGGAGACATTATCTCAACCCTCATCAACTACAGATATTCGCTCTTCCGAAGAGCCATCTCTCGCTAAGGTTTCTCAGCGCGCCCTCTTCTGGTTGAGTAAATTATACATTAGTCCCTATAGTTTTGTATAATGAAATGAATAGTCTCTCTACTTTCAAAAATAATTAATTAGTCCCTATGTTTTAAAAGCTGTATGTAACTTGACATTTCCTGTTATTTCTCAATTTATTTTTTTATTTTAAGAAATAGAAAAAAGAAATTGGATCATACGGAAAGATTGATGAGAAAAAAAGATATTAGAAGGTCATGTTAATTGCTTTGCAAGGAAGACAATGAAACTCAGTTTACATTATTGTGTTGAACGGGAGTTTCCACGAAATACTGTATCATTCGTTAGAAATATTTTCCGGAAAGTGAAAATTTCTAGTCACTACCAATGGGCAGCCAATGAATTGCTTGCTAGTTCATGGATCTAATTCCAGAAGAATACTCTAAATTCTAATTTGACTCAACACTTAGTTATGCCAGATAACTAAAAGTGACCACCTACATATCATGCCATACCAATCTAGAAAGCAACATCCTTCTTCGTAACAACAATGACATTGCTGCCTTCCAAAATGAGGTCCACAATCTTTCCCCTCTCCATCTCAACTTTAACCAGTATTGGAAGTATCAAGAATAATAACGCTAAACATACACTCCATAACATGATTGTGTGAAAGCATCGGAGGGTAAATTGTGGATCAGCTAAGAGCAAGTTATTTCAGCATGAACTATGAAATCAATAACATGAAAAAAGCTCTAAAGAGATGAAGCCTCAAGTTTATCGAAGAATTCAGGTGCTGGCTAAGGAAAATGGAAGGGAAATTGAATAAGTTTAATGTTGTTGGCAATATCTATCACTGGTTACTGAAAAAATGCCCCATTCATGAACTAAATTTACTTCCTGCTGATGTATTAAAAACTTTCCAGCACCCGTATGGATCTACCTGTCTCAAAACGAAGATATAAACACTGCTATTTGAGCATTCTCTGTCACATCAAAGAGACATCTAAAGGCAGGCAGCATGAATGTAGTCTTATCTTTTTGCTATTATTGCATGAAATTGTAACAGGCTTCAGGAGTGTACATGCTTACAAGTTGCATTTTTCCATCTTAATCTCCAGCGTTTTGGGGCTTTTACAGGATATGTTCTGCAAGATTTCGTAGTGTGCACCATGGAAAAAAGGACAATAGATGGTTAAAGACGTTCCTAATCCTTCGAAATTAAATGTGGCTTTTAGCCTGCCATATTGGTTGGAAAAATTGAGATCCAAGCCCACTTGTTGAATAGCTGCCCAAAACTTGACCCTCTTGTTAGAGGCCACTGTGTGGAAGAGAGGAATCTATATCCTTTGTGTCTAAAAATCAGTCTTCTTCAATAAACAGACGACAACTCCAGGGTGTGGTCAAGTCTACAAGTGGGAGATAACTGGGACAAAGAGGTGAGAGCAGTGCAAAGGAATAACAAGGACCATTGATCTCAGGATTGAAGAAAACTGTAAGAATTCAGTGTTTGACAGTAAAAAACATACAACTCTGAATAAAAAGTACAAGAAACACGCATTTAGTGCCTGTTAATCCAGTACTAGGAACCTTGATGCAAGCAAACTTTAATGGAGTTGAATGTATTTCTTAGGCATTTCAGAGCACTCCATGGCAGATCCCTTCTCCTTGCATATTACCTATGAACTTGGCCTCATTGCCACTAAACCACAAAATGCTTGAGTTGACTGTGGCAACATGTGGGCTCTTAATATTTTCTCCTAGCTCTCAATTTCAACCTTACATATGAAAGTATCATCCTAATCTTTGGTGGGTTCTTATAAGCAAGAAGCTACTCATTGGATATAGTTAAAAGCATAAACTGCATTCTCAGTTCAACAACAGAAATATTTCCCCATAACATTTATCCATTTGTTTTGCTCAAAATAAAATCCGTAACATCCATAATAAGAGAGGCAGACTTACCTAAACAAGCTCCAATTCGTCAGTCAAAGCATGAACATAATAGAAGCATGTGACCATTCATTACATAGGCCTCATATTGTCAAAAAATGATTCTAAGCTACATAAAACAATATCTTTTAAGTCAGAAGGTAACAGAGTTTCCACTATTAGTACCATTGACGTTATTAAATTTGAACTGATCCATTATTCAAAATCATCTTCATTTCCTACCGTAAATATCCCATGCATCATAACAAAGCCCTTTCCACCTATAACATCATTATCAAAATTATCCTCAATGAGAACATAAGACATTGCAAAACCCCAAAAATGGAAAGCACTAAAGAGAATTTAAGCGAAGACTCATTATCACAAACCTCGTTAATCATCTAACTGCTGAAGCTCGGCCTTTAACTGCTCCATCTTGAGCCCCATTGACCTTTGCAAAGCTGCCTTTTCACTCTCTGGCAATTTCCCTAGTAGTCCTTCAAACATGTCCATAACTTCCTTCACTGCAGCCCTTGCACACTCAGCCTCTTCATCAAAATAGACAGTCTCTTTTGACTCCGAAGCCATGTCTATCTCCTCTCTTGCCTCTGCAAACTTGAGGTTTATCATGTCAACTTCTCTGTTGACATCTAACAAGGGCACCGGCTCATCTCCAGACTCAGTACTGTGTCCTCTCCGATTTTGGTCGGTCAGGGACCGAGCTCGAGTGTTCGGTCTAAAAGGGTGTGTGAAAGTGTGGAGATTTGAGACAGGGGTGTGGAGAAATTTGGGGCTTGGAGAGTCGATTGAGTTCGGAA
>Ga0325410_1006258_pt1 | contig 13074 bp, 8 predicted proteins | sample PopdelMetagenome_16_FD_206182 | JGI IMG/M metagenome (GOLD analysis project Ga0325410, IMG submission 206182) | Populus deltoides microbial communities from Bellville, Georgia, United States - Xylem-PdIQD-R3 | ecosystem: Host-associated > Plants > Phyllosphere > Stem > Wood/Secondary xylem... | reverse complement strand
TTAACCTCTACAGATTCATATCGAACAAGATTTCATATATAAGAACATAATAATTTTGAACCTGAGGTTTTGTTACTTGTAATGTGATACTGATCTTTAATTTTTAACATTGAAGTGGTAAGCTGATAATAGATGTATTATGAGTTAAGTTCCTGCTATTCATGTCAACTGTGAAATGAAGGAAACTAAAGACACTAAGAGTGACAAAGCTGTTCCACGTGTAGAACTGGAGTTTTTTTTTTTGGTGGATGATTTACATCTGTTTTTTCAGATACTTCCATGCACCTGCTAAGTGTTTCTTGCATCTAAACCACAGCATGCACCTAAACGCCCAATTTTAGAGATTTTGCTTTTCTGTTTAATATTTTAGGCATGGCTTTTGTTATACATATCTTCGTCTTCTACTTTCCAAGTTGATTTTTTTGATGTTCTGCAGAATGTATCTAAGCTATACGAATAGTGTTAGATTTCTAATTAAGGGATTCAAGAAAAACAGGAAATCATCTCCTCTTTATAGCTGAAAATGCATGCAGCTGGCTCTAAACCCTGGGTTCAACCCCCCCTTCCTTTGGATTGAAGTTGAAGCATCATAGTCTGCCAATAAAAACACCAGGCGCTGCGGTTGCGCAGGGCAGGGATGAATGGTGATGGTTAAGCCACTCATATATGGTGTGTGCTTCGAGGGTTGAAAATGCATGGAGCTGTTTTTACTTCTTACCAAGCTGAAGATTTGGACATTACTTGACCATGATGGCTATTGTATGAATCGTTCTATCTTATTTGGAACACTTTTTTCCTGCTTGTTTAGAAGAAAAGCCATGCCCAATCAGATCAATTTTTGCATTTGATGATATCCAATGATCACGAGTTCTGTTTTCCCATCACAACTCTTTATATGATTATTAAATTTAGAACTCATGGAATTAACCGAAATACACACAAGCTAATACAAACATCTTCGTTAATAAAAAAAAATTCACCTCATAAACATATAATAGCTACTGGTTTATACTGTAATTAGTATTTATTTGGTTTATAGGTTAACTTTAATATACTGATACATAAATAAATTTTAAAAAATAAAAATATATTTTTTAATAAAAAAATACTTTAAAAAATAATTATTATTATATTTTTAAATATATATAGCTATGACGGTGACGAAAGCTAAAAGCCCCAATTGAAGCCTTAGCCTTGTCATAAATCCACTGTGTCAATGGATTTATAGCCCAATAAATTAAGTATTTTAGATACCCAATATGGATTGGACTTGACCATCGTAGCTCACATGTATGCATGCAAGTAAGATGGATGGAGTCATGAAGGGATCACGTGCTACTACAAGGAAGCGTATGAGGATTGATATGCCCAAAGCTTCAGACAAAGGACTAAAAAGATCTAAATGTACAACTTGAGGGACCTTATAAAATGTAACCTACCCATATTTGGCAGAGTCTTGAAGGAACCTCTGTGCTTGTATAGTTAGGCAAATAGACACCCCTTTTTACAATTTGGGCTCCGTAGCTAAAATTAGCTTAGCTATAGTCCCTATAGCCGATCACACACCCATCCTATCCCTTTCAACTCCTACTTCCTCCATTGAACACTACCACCGCACCTGTCACCGCATCTCCGACCAACCATTCCCGCCGATCCGTTGAACCTCTCCGGTCACAAATCCTCCATTGATCACATATTATTTTCATCGGATTGAATTGCAATATCCAAGTGAATATGGCAAGCGGGCAAGTGTCAAAACGAGTCAAGTTTAAGAGTTCAGTGAAAGACCCTGGCACTCCTGGTCGATTATTCCTGGTACCTTTCACTACTTTTCCTTTCTGGGTTTTCGATTTTATCATCAAATTTTGGAACTTGATTGCATTGATTATTTTTTTTTGGTTTTGGTGCAGACTTTGGAGAGGTTGATGTTCAAACCTAATAGTCCTAATTCAGCTACAAAGCTTAATATGGAGTTTAGATTCGTTAAAAGTAAAGAACCTGTTATCTTTTTGTTCCCTTTTTTGTTTGTTTTAATGGGATTTTTTGTATCAAGTTTGTTTTGGGTGTAACGGGTTATGTTACTTTTATGTACATTGAATGTGTAGATCATAAGTACACTAAGGAGGGATCAAATAAAGCACCAATGCTTAATCTCACTTCGAGTCAGGTACCCGTGTTGGATATTATAGAATTGTTTCTGATTGTTAGTTTTTTCTTCTTTTTTTTCTTTTTCTTGTTGTTGATTTTGTACTAAATGGTTTTTTTTTTTTTTGGTGTTGTAGGGTGTGAGTTACATATTTGAGTTTGAAAGTTATGATGATCTCCACGTTTGCAAAGAGTGTGTAGGTAAGTCTCGATTCTCAAGTGTAGAGATGATGCTGATTTCTAGTTTCTCTTTGATACATTTACTATTGATCAGAGATTATGATTTATTATGGATTTGTTAGCGTCTTGTAATGATACAAGTGCTTGGTATATTATAACCAGAACTATAATGTAATAGCAAGTGACTGCAGTTCTATTTTGATTGTTTGGTTACCTTTTAATCTGCATTGATAATGCAATTAATGGAGTGAAAAAGCTGATGGTATTTGCAGTAGTAAACACTATGGTGATTACATAGTTCAGGCAAAGTAATGTTGTTGACTTTATTGGCTACAATGGATGAATGCACTATCTTGCCATGAGTCCCTCTGAAGTTTGGGGGATTAGTTATCAAATTGCCATTCAACGAAGCCTTTTTGTTAAGTGGTTTTGAAGATACATAATTGAGGTAAATAGTGATTGAAGAATGGTTTGTGGTGTTTAAAGATGGTTTGTAAACTGTCAAATATGGAACTAGATCAACGTGGTGGGTTTCTATGGTCATCAAGGAGATATTGTTTTGTGGAGCAGAGGAAGAGTTCTCCTACATGGATTTTGCATGTGGAAAAGGGGGGTCATGTTTTCCTGTGATATTTGGTGTGGCAATTCCCTTCATAAGTACCATTTCCCCCCTTACTGAGCTCATGCTTGGATGTTTCTGAAAGCAATATTTTTTTTATGTTGCTTGTGAGGGAGCTTGATATTTGAAACTTTCTGTGATATTTTTTCAAGTGGATTATAGCATTAAAACTATAGCAGCAGAGGAGGGTGTGTGAAGATGGAGAGTGGAGACCATCTTAAGTGTCAAGTTTACCATTAAGTCATTTACAAGGTCTTGACTAAGAGTTAATCTCAATAGAGATTGCCAGGTTTTCCTTTTACAGCTATTTGAAAAGTTAAATCCCTCCCAGAGGCTGTTTTTTCCCTTTTGAGGCTGCTTCAGATAAGTTGATATTGATAACCTTCACAGTAGAGGTAAAATTCTTGGTGAAATGGTGTTCTTTGTAAAGAAGCTGTCAAATTGTCAATTGTCTTCTGCTACACCCTTGAAGCTATATGCTTATGGAGTTTGGTGTAAGAGTTGTTCGATTCTATTTGTTGTAGCAGGTTTGGTTGTTATGGAATTGAATGCATGGAGAGGGGGTTTTTAGATGCAAGTTAAAAACACGCATACAAAGTTGTATCATGTTAAGTATTTTAGATTTCTGTTAGGTAGAGTAAAAAGAAGGGTTTAGGGGAGAAGAATCATCCCTTGTCTTTCATGGAATCTTGTATTAGATTATATAAATTGTTGGAAACAACGCAATCAATTGCTAATGTGGAGGATCTCTTATTTTTGACTACTCACACCATAATATAATCATTTCTCTCCCATAACAGAATTCCAAATCTGTCCTAAGAGGTTTATATTTCAGCTTGTCACTTCCTTATTGACACGGAGTACATTCTTAATGTTGTTTATTTGTTGTGTATTTTTTTCTGTAAGCTTATAATATTGTCCAGTTTCTATGCATAGTGTTGCAATAACTTGAATCTTTTTTTATATGCCTGCACTGTCGAGTTCATGCGAGAAAGAGAAGACTTGTATCTCTCTGTTCATCCTAATGATTGATTGATGAGGAACCCTAATGTCACTTTCTTGATGGATTTAAAGGATAGCCTTCTATTAGTGCTAACTCTGGGACATCATAATAAGTTTATCTAAGCCCTTGCCTTCTTTTTGCTCTCTGTTCAAAGGAACTTGTCAGAGTTTTCAGCTTTCTTACAATTTTTGTAAACTTTTTGTTGCTTGGTGTTTAGACTACCGATAATCATAATAATATGTCAATCCTGTGTGGGCTTCTTCTGAAGCTATGGTTTTGGTGCCTTGTAAATAGGCAAAGCCCTTTCGAAGACTGGAGAGACGCCAAAGCCTATAGACACTTCAGAAGTTCCTTCTGAACAACCTAGCACAGAAGAATTGCTTTTGCGGATGAATATGCTTCGAGAAAATAGGTAAATTTATTTATTCAAACTCGTGATATAGAGCAATTATAGCACGAATCCTTTTGGTGACTACTTGGTAATCAAGCCAGCTTCTTTTATAATAACGTAAATCTCTTTAATTTTCTCCTTGAAATATGTATAATGGTAAAAGAGTGTACATATGGTGGTACATGCTCATACACAGCTATGTGGCCTTTACAAAGGGAGATTGTACTTGTCTATATTGCAAGATCTGCATTCTTTTAATTAATCGGTAATTGAGGGAAAACATATCTTTTGAAAAGAATTGTTTGAAAGAAAACTTAGCCTCAAGTTCATAGATATTCACTCACACTAGCTATTCTATGCCTTCAAAGCAATCAGAGAAAGACAAAATTAGCTGTATAAAAAAAATAAGTTGCTAACAAAGATTTGATGACTTACCAAGGATCAAGGAACTTGTCTAACTACTTGTATTTAAAGAACAAGTCTTATGCCTTTCATGGTAGTTGCAGTGCTTGCCATCAAATTTTAGCTAACTACACTGTTGGTCCTTTCTACTTGGCGAAGTAGTGTAATCTGTACTAAGAACATAAAATGAGGAGTTTGGAGTTTAAGAGCGTCTGAGGTAAATTTGAACAGATCATGGATGTAGTGTAAGAACATAAAATTTTAGCTATCAAATTTTATGCCTTTCATGGTATTTGCAGTGCGTGCCATCAAATTTTAGCTAACTACTGTTGATCCTTTTTATTTGGCGAAGTAGTGTAATCTGTACTAAGAACATAAAATGAGTAGTTTAGAGTTTAAGAGCGTCTGATGGAAATTTGAACAGAGCATGGAAAGATGATGGGAAATGAGTTCAGAAACCAATGCTTTTATATTTTCTGAAGACTTGCGAAAAGGTGGTGGACATAACTGAATTTTTCCCTTAATGAGATAGCACACTAAGATTTTTTTATTTTTTTTTTAATCCATATCTATTTCGTCCATTCCATGGTGATTGTCCTATTTGAATTGTTAACCACACTATATTAGCTACTGTACTTTGATTTATTATCATCATAACTAGATTGTTTTATGCTAAATGCATCAGTTTTTTTTTTTTTTTTTTGAGCTGATTTTCTTATCTCCTTGATTCATTTGACCACCAAAATTTATCATTCAGTGAGTTGCAGAACCTTCATAAGCGGTTTGTGAGTGATGGTATCTTGACAGAAGCTGAATTTTGGGCAACTAGGAAGGTTAGTGTTGTTTGAACATGTATGTGTGATTATCTTGCTTTCATGATGTTGTTTTTCATTAGTATTTGAACTTGCTGTTTTTATCAGTTTAAATCTTAATGTTTTCTCTGATGGAAACCATCAGCCTTGAAGCTGTCATTCTGGTTGTAAAAGGCATTATTAAGGAATATTTAATTGCGTTCCTCCTTAAAACGAATTGCAGAAGTTGCTTGGTGGGAACTTCAGCAAAAAGTCAAAACAGCGGACAGGCCTTAAAAGTTTCGTGCTTTCAGACACCAAGCCATCAACAGACGGTCGAGTACTATACAGCTCCCTTCTTCCCTCCCCACCCCTCTGTGTGTGTGTGTGTGTGTGTGTGAGAGAGAGAGAGAGAGAGAGAGAGAGAGAGGGTGCATGAATTCTTACCTGTTTGTCTTTGCTGTGGAGATTTTATCTGTTTTCATATACTTTCTTTGTGGCCTTTTGGACGTGGAAAGCTTACATTTGTTTATTTCTTGGAATTCCAGACAAACAAAGTTACATTTACTTTGACTCCTGAGATTGTTCGTGAGGTAAGATATCTCATGATTATTCAATACTTGCAATTCTAGGAAATGTAAAACAAGGATAGTACAAAGTTGTTAGCTAATTAAACTTTCACTAGCGGTCCAAAAGGTATTCTTCATGCTAAATCACATTCTACAGCCTACCTAGTAGAGTATACCCGCTCCCATGTTCTTCCACCTTTTTCATAACTTTGTTGTTCATCCATTTATTTAATGATTAAATTGTGTCTCAGGTTTTTGCAGAGAAACCAGCAGTACACCGAGCATACTTGGATTTAGTTCCCAAAAAGGTAATGTGAGCATTGGAACTACTTTTAAAATTTTCAAGGGTGTTTTTCATGACAAGGCCATAATACTTTATCATTAAATAATTATCCAAAGTCAATGTACTGTTCAGATTTTTGCTTTTCTGAACTTTTCTGGTGTTTTTTTTTTTTTTTTCCTTCCCTGTGTTCCAGATGTCAGAAAGGGATTTCTGGAGCAAATATTGTAGAGCAGAATACCTCCAGCATGCAAAAAATGCTAATGCTGCAGCTGCTGCTGCAGCAGAAGCTGCTGAAGATGAGGAGCTTGCTCTTTTCCTGAAACCTGATGATATTTTGGCTAGCGAAACTCGGCGGAAGGTATTCATTCTTGGTTGATTATTTAATATATTTGTTTCTAAATACTGATATATATATATATATATATATATATATATATATATATATATATATATATTTGCATCTTTATGTCTTTATATTCTGAATTGAGAAATATTGAGTTGCTCAATACTTTTTGTTCCAGATCAGATGTGTTGATCCAACTCTAAACATGGAAGCTGATGAAGGGGATGATTATACACATCTTCCAGTAAGTTGGATAACACCTACCTTCATTTTAAGACTATATATTCTTGAGAGTTCTTATTCCCTCATGAATTATTCAATTCAAATGGTAAGCTTATATTTTAAACTCCAACTAAGAAACAAGACTAGAGTTTGTATTTTCTGATTATCTTATACTAATTTTCTATTAAAAAAAAAGTGACAGATAGGTCGATAGATTATTATGAAAATGGAATGTCTCAATAAATAAATAAATAAGCATAATGGGATTTCTTTTTCTTCCCTTCTTAACATCCTTATGGATTTGAATTAAATCTAGTAGTTATGCTACTTTCTGGTATGCTTTTTTGGTGGAAAATCCCAGTTTCTTCTCTTGGTTGATTGTCCAAATCAGTCAGTAAGCTTTTATATCTATCTTCTCTAACCTTGGTTGCACTTTACAAAATACAGGATCATGGGATTGTCCGTGATGGTAGCAAGGAAATAACTGAATCACAGCATGAACTGTATATAAGATCTCTGTCGCAGGAGCTAAACAGGCATGCCGCTGTTGTTCTTCAAGGAACACCTATAGGTAAGAGTTTTCCATCGATCTGATTTTGCTTCCAAGTGCTTTAAGCATGCAATGAATATGATTTTGTGTCTGTTTCTTGTTCAGTTTGCTGTTTGTGTCCCTTGAAATTTACAACTAGACACTCTTGTGAAATTAAGATTTGTTATCTTGTAGATGAGGAACAATTAAAAGACACTCAGACTGTAGCAGAGGCACTTAAACAGTCAAAACAGGGTTAGTATGGTTTGTGTTGGATTCCCTTTATTCCCCTTCTAGTTGGTCATGTATGAAAACATCCTTGTTTTTTCTGTTGCCAGGACAGAATGCTTCAAATGAAGAAACTGATATGAATGCAAACCAGGACAGATTAAGTAGGATTTCAAAAATGATGGAAATTGATGATCTTCAGGCGTCAAGTGATCTTCCTTTGGCACCACTTTCTATCAAGGTTTGATTGTCTTCTCATCATCATGTGTCTGCAGTAGATTTTGTGATTCAGATATGTGATTTTATGTTTTTGAATCCAGGATCCAAGGGACTACTTTGATTCTCAACAAGCTACTGCTCTTAAAAATTCAAGAGATACCAGTATTGGAACTGATCCAGTAAAACGCATCCTGAGTGCAGAAGAATCATATGCTTCTTTGAGGGACTCCATTTCCCTCATAAAAACCACTGGATTGGTCGATCCCATAATTAAACCAGAAGTTGCAGTAAAGGTAATATATTTTATATTTTAAATTATCTGCTGTTTGTTTGCTAAATCTTACCAGAAAACATGCATATTGTCGTTAATGATGTTGTGTATGTCATGTGACTATGATGCAGGTTCTTTCAGTCTTGACCCACAATATCTCAAGCACCAAATATGATAGTGGGAAGAATCATGGGCTAAGTGTTTTGGACACATTGCCAAATACAATTAAAGAGGAGCTGCTATATGTGAGTGTTTGTAATTTATATTGTTCTGCCTTCACACAAAAAAATGAATTCTTTGCACTGGATCATCCATGGTACGATATTGTTATTAATGCTATTTTATTAGTTTTTATTTTGTTAACCTTATTGGTTTTATTGCAAGATTTTGGTTTCGTTTCTTATGTTCATGTGGAAACTTGCCTTCAGCACTGGACGTCTCTTCAGGAGTTATTGAAGCATTATTGGTCATCATATCCAATCACTACTACTTATCTTTATACTAAGGTAAATGTTGTGATTCTTTTGTCTGAGTGAGGTTGTTCCTTTTGATTTCTGGATTCAGAATTTCAATGAGAATGTTGCATGATATTTGAACCTGCAAAATGCAACATATGATCAGTGTCAGGATTGAGCAGGGTATTGAAACAGACTCTTCTAGGCTTTATTGCCCCACCATCTTTTGTCTCTCTCTATCTATATATCTATCCATCTATCTATCTTCATTGAATATTTGCAGGTAAGCAGATTGAAGGATGCAATGTCAAAAATTGATTCACAGCTACAGGTGAATTTGGCAATAAGCTCCTTGTGTAATATTTTACTCCCCCATTCAGCTTTCTTCTTTTATGTGACAACACAATTTTATCACCCACACTGCATGAGTCGCAAGCATACCCTTAAGCTATCTTAAATTCATGCACACCGTAACTTATTACTTCCCCATCCAAACCTCTCGTAAGTCTCAAGGTGCATCTTTCTGGCACCTTGCACACGGTGTCACTGTGATTTGACCATCAGTGCAATGTATGAAGGATAACTGCTAACTATCAGTGTATGCTGCTAGTAGTAGACCAACTTCATCCTTCAATGGAGCTAGTTGTATCTCGTGTTTATCTTGTTTGTTCTTCGCGACAGAAATTCATGGGCATCTTTGTGTAGATGTCTCATGTCTAGCATGGTATAATTTCTTTGTTAAACATTTTGCATCTGATTAAGGTTCACATGAACGAAGTACATAGTATGGGTGTTGGGTATCCATTACCTTTTGCTAAAGTTTTTACCAAGCATATATTTGTCCATGGTTTTGCATGGAGCTCTTGGCTCAGATAGGTGCTCTGCATCCCATTATTTTTATTTTTAAAACATGTCCTTGGCTCTTGCGGGATACATGTGACCTCTAATTTTCATTCCTCCAGCATACTATTCTATGGGTTGTGCACGAATCTTTTAAAGTGCTTCTTTCTTATGTCTTTTCTTCTTCAATCTCAGGAGCTGAAGGAATCTGTGCAGTCAGATCTTCGACATCAGGTCACTCTACTTCTTCGACCAATGCAACAGGTCAACACTTCTTTCCATGTCTCGATTTAAGTCAAGGATTTGGTGCTTTGATGCATTGAAATTTTAGCTGTTAATTATCTGTTTTTGCCTTGGGTATGCTTCTTTTGGCGGAAATGTTAACGTTCTGAGTGTTTTTCAAGCGATATTGGAATTTCAAACTTCTGTTTGCAAAACTTAACGAATGCCCTAATTTTCTTATGTTTCGCCAACTCCCAAAATCGCAAGTCACCAGCAAAACATTCTCAATTGGTTTTTTGCATTTGCATCCTTTGTTTTGGCTGGAATTCACAGACCAGACCATTTGTGCAGGCTCTCGAGGCAGCCATGCAACATTATGATGCAGAATTGCAGAAGAGATCAGCGCGCAGTGGAGATAGATCAAATGGATATACCTAGGGAAACTTTTATCCTTGGTCACTTCGCTGTGCTTTTTTTTGCCATCTCCATTTAGTAACATTTAAACCCAACTGTACATCAAAAATCAATTTTGTTGCTAAATTCATGCTAGATGTGAGGTTCCTCATTCTCCATCTCAGCGTTATACAGTTGCGGATAATGACCTTATATATACAAATGATTAGAAGAGAGCATTATTAGAGGATAAGAAACATGGAGGTGACCTACGTGGTCTATCAGTGAAATTATGTATTGCTGGCTATGGATGATGCTTTTGATGAAAGCCAAATTTTCTCATATGCTACAAAGTCGGAGCCTTGGTTTTTTTGTACTTGGTAAAAAATTATATATTAATAATTCCATTCAAGAAGCAAATAATATATAATATAATTAAAATAAACAATAAAAAATTCAAAATTTTAAGATAATAAGGTAGTCGCCGACCGGTTCTTTATATCTTTATATAAAATCAAGAAAATTATTTATTTTATATTTTTAAAAAAAACTTGTAAACTCAGTTTGATTTTATTGATTTTGCATGAGTCAAATTTAATTTTAGTGTTTTTAAGTTTTTAGTTGGATTTTATATGTTAAATGTATGATAAATCAAACTGATCATTATTTCTACAGTAATGAGTGGGAAGTCACAAATCTTCAATACTAACATTGTAAATTCAGCTGGGCAGTAATTTCTTTCAATTGCAAAATCAGAAGAGTTAAATTCAGTGAAACAGATCTGAGAACCATAAGGCATCGTTCCATTCAACAATGACTAGAATTAAATTGCAAGAAACAAACATTATTATGAAATGAATCACTTGGAAAACTAATGCAAGTGCCTATGAAAAAATCGAAACCCTAAAAGAATTGCTACAAGGAAAAGAACGCAAGACTCCTACAAGGGAGCGGGAGGAGCTGCAACACCCAAGAACGGCCTTCCAGTTCCACAAAGTGAACCATTAGAATCACATTCATGAATTGCATCCTTCAACTTATGAAACCCATTTTTGTAAATCCCAAAACCAAACAATAACCCTATCAAGATCACCGCCAATATCACACAAGTGCACATCATGCACACCTTTGTCCCGCAACACATCTTTGCTAGCTTCTTCTTCCTCCTCCTCCCACGCGGGGCGTGTTCTGAATAATCTCGAGATGTCTGCTACACAAGGCAGGCTTTTCAAGAACCTCAGCTGAAGAAATGGATGGAGTGTGCGTTTTGAATCTTGGAGCTGTGTTAGGGGAAACAGTAAAGTTGAACGTTATGGAGAAGTCGAAGTGTGAAGCAAGTAAAAGAGAGATTCTGATCGTTATGGTTTTTGAATTTGTTCTGATGTGGATGGCTGTTATTGGTTGATTTGTTCAGCTTTGCAAATCACTATCTTTCGGGCCATGGGATGGATTTATTAGATTGTATAGATTGGGCTCCACATCACTGGGAACTTGGCGAATTACTTGAATGGTCCTCTAAGTTTCTGGTACTTGTCGTTTCAGTCCTTTAAATAACACAAAAACAATAAGTGTGAAACTCGTAGAGGTATTTTTTTATTTATTATTAAAGAATTATTTCAATTTATTTTATTTTTTAAAATAATATCCTCTCAAATAAAAAAAATTAATAATATTGAAACTTGTATAAACCTGCTTTTATTTTGTGTTTAATTATCTAATTTTTATTGGAATGAAAAATCAAAATTCATGAGAGTAAATCTTGTAACTATTTGGTTATTAAAAACTTATATCATATCAAATAATTATAATATGAAAAGCTTAAACTGTAAATTAAAATTTTAATATATAATTTATATTATTTTTGCAGAATAATTCATTTTTATTTTAGTTTTCACTCCATGTTATGATTGTGAGTACCAGGTGTATCCTTTAACTTGCCTTCGTTATCGTTTTAGGCTGTCGCAATGGTTCTATGGTGCTGAGTCTTGATATGCCCTCACTTAGCTGCTCGAAGAGCTTAGTTACTTAATTACAGGCGCAAACTCTGTTAATCAGTGCAATCGACTGGTAATTTTGAACTAAACTAAGAATCCTGACACCTCTAACCATGATTTGGTTTAGCTGTGGAGACCAAGCTAGTGTCTTAGTTTCGATGAACGATGTTAGTATTCTATATTTTATTCTACCCAGGAGTCTCCACCACCCATATTCAAGGCCTGTGAAAGTTTCAGGTACAGATAATGAACAGTCATGGCTCCATGGATGAGTTCAAAGGATTAGTTTTGATAAAAACTATTTGTGAAGTATATATCTCCTTACATATAAGGTGATACAACTCTGCTGTCCCAGAAAACTCCATGTGATTAAATGTTTTCTCCTCAATCATATAAGCTTCGCACTGTGCTTGGTCTTAATGTCTTACACATCTCTTGAACTGATTCTACTGGCTAAGATTTCTAGGCAATTGTTTGGTGATGTCTGGAGATCGCGTCCTTTTTTTCTATGAAAATGGTGTTGGATGTTAGATTCCCATCTTCACCGTCTGATCCTGTATTCAAATACACTGCCTTCTCCTCCTCTCTTTGAATGAACATGCATGTTCGTCTTTTTCTTTGTTTTGCATTCGCAGCAGATGCCGCTTAACCTTACTGGCATGACTGAACCTCCTTTCTTCTTGTAGAGACTGATACTTGGCAACTGCATAATTCCCAGCAAGAATATAATCCCAGTTCTGATCTGTTTAAGCTTTTCTTTTTTTCCTTTGAGGGTTTGTGCTTTGTGAAGTTTATGCTAATTAAGCTTAAGAAGCGAAGGCCTGGAACAAGAAAGCTAGCTTCAGGGACAAATTGTGCGCTGGATGAATTTATGGTTTGATTGATGGTTTGGATCATTAGATTATCATATTAATTCATATATTATCGGATTATTTTGCATCAATTATTTTATTTAAAATAATATTATTTTAATTT
>Ga0325410_1006254_pt1 | contig 13078 bp, 8 predicted proteins | sample PopdelMetagenome_16_FD_206182 | JGI IMG/M metagenome (GOLD analysis project Ga0325410, IMG submission 206182) | Populus deltoides microbial communities from Bellville, Georgia, United States - Xylem-PdIQD-R3 | ecosystem: Host-associated > Plants > Phyllosphere > Stem > Wood/Secondary xylem... | reverse complement strand
TCTAGTTTACTTTATTTCTATTATTATAGTCATTTCATTTGTTGCTTTTGAGAAAATAAAATTAATTAAAGTTAATGTTTATCTTTGAATGAGAATTATGAGAAATAGTTAATTTTTGCCCAAAAAAATAGTTATTCTTTGCCCTATTTAAATAAAATTAAGTTTAATTAATGAAATAATCACAATAATGGCACTACAATTAACTAAACATAAAATTTAAGGGATCAAATAAGAGAAGAAAGAAGAAGAATAGGTTGGTCCAATAATGAAAGCTCGGGAATATATCATGGCTCCGATGACGACACATTTAACACCATTTGAAAAGCTCTTGACGAGACAAATCTATAGACACCAAGGAAAGCTACTCTTTGCACTTACGAGGAGTCACATGCGCCGCTTAAAGGTGGCAGAAAGCTCACATACCGGCATAATTCTTGCGCTAGTACGCAAGTTTTTTTTTAAGTACACGCACCACACAATGTTTTTTGACCTACTAGTGCATGTTTTACATGTGCCATACAAAAAAAATTAATGGCAGGTCACGCATGTATGACCTGTCTGAGTGACTATGTTGTGTTAGTTTAGGAAAACAATTTCCACATGCTAGTTAGGAAAATATCTTTGTCCTAATGTGCTAGTTTGCAAAAAAAAAAAAAACAAATCTTTTTGATGCAAGATCATTCTTAATAAAACTCATTTTTTTAACGTACAATAATAAATTTGTATTAAATGTTCTCATTTCTAAACGAAGTTAAAAAAAGAAGAAGGCATAAGCTCATGATGATACCCAACTTAAGTGTGGGCCTTTGATTGCTTCTAAGCGCCCAAAAGTCATATGGACCTATATGCCCCCTAATTGTTCGGGTTATATAACACTTTCATTCGAGCAACATGACTAAATTTTCTCCTCCATCTAGCTCGTGACTAGGGGGAGATCCTTTATAGGTCAAGGTACCCATCCAAAAAGTATTGTCCAATACAAAAAAAAAAAAATATCTAAGCAATGAATTTCTAGATTTAGCAATGACTGAAAATCACAAACACCTGTAAAATAAGTCTTTGTTAGGCTTATAGGGACCTTCGATGCTAAATTTAGTGCTTGTAAAAGTAATCAAGCCTTATAGGCTATTTAGTATTTGTGTTCATAGAAATATGATGTAGAAGATGATAAGAGAATACTATAAAGTAAAAAGTTAGAATTTGCCTTACCTCGTGACTTATAAAGGTTTATATAGTTATGAGTTACGTTAACTTGCATAGAAATAAGGGTAAGGTAGGGAAGATATTGTGACATCTAATTTAATAACAATAATTTAAGGTAATAACCACTAATGATTAGTGGTGCAATATTGAGTGAAAAAGATATTGTCATATGGGCTATCTATGAAGCATAGAAATCCCTAATACCATTTTATAAGCCTAGTTATAACATAAAAATGTAAGAGAATTTAATACTAAATACCAACTATATATATGAAGACTAGATAGAGATATTTATGGTTAGACGACTCTTGTTTGGATAAGCTCATAGCTAGGCTTCTTTCTTTAAGTGAGATTGTCTCATTTTCTAATTATGGTTGCCATGTTAGGCTGTACAGAGACCTTAGGCCCATTTCATAGACTAATGGATTGTGGGCTAATTGGTTCAAATAATCTTCGTAGAACTTATATTGCCAATCCTAGGTTTAAAGAGCATTTTGACAACCATCATACCAGTTCCCAAAGATACGTGGTTTACACTTATATTTTAGGCCCTCACATTCATTCCATAACCTATTAGGTTTAAGTTTGGGACTTGCCTTATGTTCTATGTCTCGGGCTTAGTAGTTTAGGTGTAAATCTTGACCCCATTATTTTTTCTCCAGTCTTTATGATGGACCTTAAAAGACTTTATTCATTGCGCTTCACATCTACTTGCAAAGTAATAGGGATCACATACCCTAAATATGATTTTTTACTTATTCATTTGTCTCATTTCATTGTTCAAGTTTAATTATAACTAAGTACACAAGAAGTCCTAAGGCTAATGCATAGACATTAAAAATAAGCCAAAAGGTTGGTGCCCTTTGAAATTCATACTAGTTATTTTAGGGTTGCCACATGTCCACCTAGCGAAACATGTGGATGAAGACCATTGGGCCTTATTAATGAGCCATCGAGCTTATATAAGGCCATTATTAGGTATTCACTTGTCATTTTCCTATCTTGAACAATTTTAGTTTTTACTCCCTTGTTATAAAGCGATATTTGGGGGCTAAGTTTTCCATTAAAACCCTATATTTGATCAAAACTTCTATGAAATCACCATAACAATATGCATCTTTGTTTTTTAGAAAAGGTCAAGGTATTTTAAAGAATTTTTCATGTTATATAGCTATTGTTTATAGAAGTACTAGTTCATATTAGTGATTATCAGTTCTAGTATCATTAGAATCTAATGAGCAAGGCTTGTATAAGGTCAACAACATTTCTCAAACTTAGAAAATTCTAAGAATGATAAATCATATCAACTCTTTGTATGTCTAATTGCATTTACACTTTTCCACTATTGGGGTCTGTACAAAGCGTGTTCCAATACAATGATATCTATACTAGCTAGTTATATTTTAATATAAAGACCATCCTAACTGCTTTTGAGAACTATAGGAAGCAACATGGAAAATAACCAACTCCAACACTGTTTAGATATTGTTACTAACTATCTGGGTGTGTAGATAAAGCTTGAGAGATTGCTTGGTTCTATACATTCTCACATCGAGAAAAGAGTTCCATTAAGAATGCGTTTTAGAAAAAGACCAACCACATGAAAGAGTGGAGGGAATTGTTATTATTTATGATGTATAACAGAGCAATCCTCATAGTTAAGCCATAGAAGATATAAGGATGTTTGGGTTTTTAGAGGATCCTAATTATCCCTTATAATGTTAATCCAACCTTGACATATGCAAAAAGGCCATGATGCAAAGTGTTATAGGTATGTACTTGTAATAACTCGTAAAATTCAATGATTCATAACACACTGTTTACTCATCACAAACCAGAAATGGGGTGATTTTGTTTTGTATTAGCACATTCCATTGATGCATTGCATGATATCATTTATCATTTCAAAATTAAACATCATTAAATGATGCAGTACGTCACATATACAAATAATATACGATAATATCGTAAAAAGGTACATATTCATTGCATCTATAACATTAAGTTTCCATACACACCATAATCCACATCCACGACTTTGAAAGTCATTATCATAAGGTTTTACAAAAGTGTCAAACGGTAGTTCATAGCTATTATATAGTTGTACAAAATGCATGTCGTCTAATTATACTATTACATGATTTATCCCAAAATACTTAGGAAAAAGTTTCTAAGCGCCATGGCTATGAGACGTCCCTATTACAAATCAAATTCAATGTAAGCGTATAAACAATTTCTTATAATATAATTGAACAATGGACATATACTTGTAACTGTATTAGCAATTTAAATAGGTAGATTCTCATTATTAAGTTCCTACTAAATCTATCTTTAACATTTTACTTCACATCATTGTGCAACCTTACATCACATCATTTCTTTAGTCTATAATCAACACCAATCAATAACGTGCATTACGATCTAGAAACCCTGGTATGTTGGGCATCCTTCCACAAATGATTATTCCCTCCTAACTATAATCAATTAGTTTATGGTTTTTATACATTAATCATAAGTGTAATTGACACATTAATATTTCTATTTTAGCGTATCTATAATTACTTTCAAAAGCAGATATTATTATCATTATTAATCAATACTAATCTCATTCAATTATCTCAATTATCCAACATGGATACTAATAGCCAAAGCTAACTTTACGATTCCTTTCTAGTTATCTAACAAGGATACCATTACCAAAGCTACTCCTATCATTCATTCCCGATCATCCGATACAGATACTATTAGTCAAAGTTAATCTCATCAATTTATTTCGGTTATTCAGTATGGATATCATTAGTTGATGCTAATCACACCATTCATTCTCAGTTATCCAGTACAGATACCATTAGCCAAAGCTAATCTTATCATTCATTCTCGGTTATTCAATATGGATACTATTAGCCAAAGCTAATCTCATCATTCATTCTCAGTTATCTAAATATAGATACCATTAGCTGAATCTAATCTCATCAATCAGTCTTGGTTATCCAATACGGATACCATCAGTCAAAGCTAATTCATCATTCCCGGTTATCCAATATAAATATCATTAAACGAAGTTAATCTCATCAATTGATCTCGGTTATCTAATATGGATACCATTAGCCAAAGCTAATCTCATCAATTGATCCCAATTATCCAATGTGGATACCATTAGCCGAAGCTAATCTCATAATTAATCCTAGTTATCCCATATAGATATCATTAGTCGAAGCTAATCTCATTATTCATTGCATTTCATGAGTAATTTAACCGATTGAAATTGGGGAGCAATGTTATGTATGAATACTTCAAGAATTTAATAATAATTAGTTAAAGGTGGAAACCATGAATACCCCTCCTGTAGTGTGTGCTCACTCAGTTGAAGATCTGATCCCGATCGCACCTCCTGATACACAAAATAACCATTACTCAGTATATTTTTATTTAGGTAATGTCAAATACCATTTCCACACATATACCATTTCATACATACATCCATTCAAACATCTCCCATGTTTGTATAATTGTATAGTGATAATATCATAACAAGACATTCGTTCATAATTTTAATAAAGGTCATCTATGGAAATTATATCATTGTGACACTGAAATCGTCAACAAAATTGAGTTATTTTGACATTGAAAATCATTAACAAAAATTAAGTCATTTTGACACTGAAAATCATCAACAAAAATTAAGTCATTTTGACACTGAAAATCATCAATGAAAACTAAGTCATCCTGACATTTCTTTTATCTAAGTTCACGCATATGGTCAATACCAAGTTTTACTCTTAAAGACCATACTTCAACCTAGTTTTAGACATATACCACAACCAAATTCACTTCTAAAGTTTATGAAGTGAGGGCAACATATAATGTTTCTATTCTATAACAATATCACACATTTATCAAACATTGTTAAAGAGGAATCATCATTCATTAGTATCTTCATGAAGGTCTTTCTTTGCTATCCTCTTTTAAAGTGCTGAAGCCTATGTCACTCCCCTAACAAGTATAGTTTTGTGCTTTTCATGTGACAACATCAAATTCTCATTCATTATCGCATGACATAAGGTGTTCTACGCATTCCAATTACGAAGTACTATTAAACATGTTTAAGGATCATATTCTTTCCAATAATCTCATTAAGTTCATCATAATGTTGTCAAGTAGTACACAATCAAGTTCAACATGTATATTTTCAAGGATTCTCCTATCTAAATTTCTATAGGCCAAAACATGGGTATTAGTATTAAGTATTCATTTCATCAATTTTAACTACATCATTCCAAGTCACAAAACATAGGCTAATAACCAATTTCACATTACATGTGAGTTTAATTTCTATCATTTATTTTATTTCCCTAAGGATGTTCATCACATACAAGTTCTCTTCATTGTTCTTCCTCTTAGCTGAACATGATATTCCCTCATCTTCTAGTTTACTTATGTAAATCATCATTTTCACAATAAACATGTCTATATTATCATGCATTAATTCACACATTAATTTTCCAAGTCTATAATCAAGCAAGTTCTTCAATTCATATGTAAATATTCTATTTTAGCTCAAGTATTTTCCTAAGAGCATAATAAGATCACAATTGACATATTTTATCATCCTATTCCATCATTCTCTCATTCTTTCAACAGGGCAGCCTTTAGTTAGGGTTTGTTCTTCAATATATATCAATTTTTTTTTTATAAATTCTGAAATTACATTTTTTTTCATCCCTATTTTCCAATCTTTTCATTTAGTCTTTCTAAAATTAAGAGTGCAAGAACCCTAGGTCATTCTATTTGAGGTTTCTTTCTCATTTGCTTTAAAATCTCAAAATAACAAGTAGGAGAGTGAGGTTACTCTTACCATATGATTTTTAAACAAGATTTAGGGAAGGTTTTAGTGGTTTTCTTCCCCCTCTCTTGATTTTTCTCTTTTTCCTTTGTTGTTCCAGCCGACCCTCTATCCCTTTCCTCTCTTCATGTTTTTAGTTCTCTTTCCACTCTTCAACTCTCTTCTCACTCAAGTATTCAAGGCGATTGACATACAAGGGTTCGTGTCCTATAAAACGTCATCCATAAAATAAAAGATCTAGCTCATAAAGGTTTTGGGCCCAACTAGTCTAATTCTAAAGACTTTCCAGGTTTCCAGATTATCCAAATTACTAGTGGGGTAACCTAACTTCTTAACCTAATGTATTATGAGAATGGGAAAGATTTCACGATACCTAGTACATAGGGTGGGTCCCAATCTGAGTGGGAGTTTAAATGAGCATCAGTAGACACAGGTCACACTCGACATTGAATCTTCCTATCTATTTTTAAAGGAATGAGCTCTTGTCTAGAATTTTTATTGGATTTTTGTAAAGTGTGTGGAAAGTCATAAATAAAATGCATGTGTATGCCATGATTAAATAACATGAATAAAAATAAATATTGCAATAAATGAAAATTATGTACAAATAAATAAATAAAATAAAAAATCATAGGCAAATATTATGGGAAACAAAAGAAAAAATCATCAAAGAACACACAAGTAATAGGCTTAACCCTAAATTCTTCAATGAAGTTGTTATTCTGTCGCACCTCGATGGACATTCCCGGAGGGGATGTATTGTGAATGATTAGAGCTACCACCTAGTAATTTAAAGGAAACTAGGGATCCTAACAAGTAACACTAGTTCTAGAGATTCAAGTAACAGGTTATTATGCTTAAGAGAAGAACAATGTTGCCCTCACTGCATCCTTTCTTGTGAAAGGTTACCCTAACTATGTATTCTTTGTTCTAGATTTATTCTTGTTATTGTCATTAACTATCCTAATATTTTTAATTTCCTTTATATTCCTTTTTTATTATTGTTTTTATAAAATAAAATGATTTTTAACGTTAGTCCTAAAAAAATCAAAGACATGTCAATAAAAAAAATAATTAGCCTATTTACATCCTAATACCCAAAAATCAGAATACAAAACCTATAAAAGAAACGGGCTTTACAAAGCCCAGTTGGGCCTCTTTTATAGCTTGAAAGCTTAACCCAATAAACATTAACTAATGAACTTATACCCTGTTTTGAAGATCAAAGTTAATTAAAATGAAGACTTGCCCATCATCCCTTTTGTTTCTTTTATTTTTTACTAGTCAAGTAGATATCCAACTGACTCAAGAGAAACTTGTTATGTGGAGAGAAAAGAAAAGGTATAGGTTCGAATGATATCGGTAACGAAAGAAAGAGGAAAATGAGCTTATATTAAAAATTACAGATTTCGTGTTCATGAATTTATAGTTTTTCTTATATACAAATTGCAGATTTCGTGTTCACTTTACTCTATAGATCTTAGTTGTCACTAGATTGATTTCTAACTGAGGAACAAACTTTCATAAATCATGATTCATAACTAGAGTAAAGGATCAAACATAGATTCTCTAAAAAAAATATTAAGTAACAAAAGTGATGATTCATAAAGTCTAATATTCATACAATAAGGACAAATGGAAATGGGAACTCAATAATTCATAGAATCTTTACACAATCATATGTTGTAGAAAATATGTTTCACATTAGTATACAAAAGTTAGAACCTGATTCAGTGGAGCTATTACTCTTAAGATGAACTGAATATGTTTGAATCTGCAATGCAATTACTTTTTACCCTGCTGCCTAATGTTTGGTTACTTTTTTCTTGTGTTCGTGTCTCTGACTCTTGCTCTTGATATCTCTCATTTATGTCTCCTCTCTTCTTTCTTTTTTTTTTTCCCTTCCCTCCCTTTTGCTATCTACTCTAAGACCCCTTTTATAGGAAAATTTCTAGTCTTTTTAGTAAAGGAAACAAATATCAACATAATAAGGATTGGATTTGTGAAGATTGCCTTGATGAATCAAGACCATAAACTAGCTTGGGTGTTGGCCACCAACCCTCCTTTGTTTAGGATTGAAATTAAATCTTAATAGTGCCTGAGAGTCAGCTTTTTAATGTCTTTTTTAATGCCTAGAATTTTTGTAGGTTTTAGGACAAAACAACGTTGTTTTGTTCTAAGTTTCATCATTTTGTCTTCATTCTTTTAAGCAAAATGCATCATTTCACTTAGAGTGAAATGACATTGTTTTTTCATCACCTTCAGAGTTAGGTTTTTTTCTCTAATTTATTTGTGCCAACTTCAAATTGATCCTTCCTCTTCCATGCTTTTTGCTCTTTGGTCCCTGGACTTTTAATTTTCTTATTTTGGTCAATTTTCACTTTTTCCCTTTAATTTCTTTCAATTCAGCCCCTGACCAAAATAATATTTGTCCTCTGAATTCTCCATTTTACTTACTTTGGACCTTGGTCTTCCAATTCTTCATTTTAAAGCAAAATTGACTTCAAATTTGAATTTTCTCTCTCAATTACACTCGTAATTGATTTTCTAACTTGGTACTTGTTCCAAACTCTTCTTTAAAACTCAATGTTTTTCAATTATAGTCAAATTAAATCAATTTAAGCTCTTTTCTTCAATTTCTTCCTTAATTAAGCTCTCAATTATGGCCTAAATATCTCAAACTTCCTTCGTGATACTTAATTATTGGTCCAACTTCAACCCATATATATATATTGACAAACAAAAATTAAATAAAGATGAAGAAAATAAAAAAATGATAAAAATTAACTAATTATTAAAAAGATATATATTTTTGGACTTTTCTTTTTTTTGCAAAATATATTCAAAATTAGGGTAAGAAATTGGGTTACAACAAAGATGACAACCTAGTATTGAAAGAGGAAAAATGGATGATATGTCCCTTTATTAATCACTTAAGTAGCCAAAGCCTTCTCGAGATCCAACTCTTCCCCTACTTGCTATTTAAGTTGCCACCCCTATTAGTGGTAAAATATAACTCTCCACCCGCTCAATAATCTAGGGTGTTGGTATCCTTACCAGGATAACACGTAAACTCTAGAATCAAAGGTTAGGGGGCACATAGTTCCCTCTAAACTAGAGCTGACTAAAAAAATGATTGAGCTTAGTTAACCCTATTCGAGGAGAACTCCAATATTTTACAAGTAGTAGGGATGACAAATATAAAGGAGTTTAAATATATCTCTTAATTCTCTATAGACAATGTTATTGATGAGGTCCTTAAAAGATTAAAGTTTTCTAAAGATGATACAATTTGAGATGTTGAAAATAGACTAATCGACTTGGTATTATTAAAAATCATATGCACCTATAACAAGTCCCTTGTTGGGCTTAGGGACCTTCTAATGGTATAGTTAGCAAAGTTGTAGGAGTAATCAAGCCTTAAAGGTTGTATGGTGTTTGTGTTTGTAAAATTATAACGAAGAAAATGATAAGAGAATGATAGAAAATATAAAGTTAAAATATGCCTTACCTTGTGGTTCATAGACTTCTATATAACCATGAATCATGCCAACTTGTATGGAAATATGGGTACATGAGGAAAATACTATAACACATTATTATATAATAACAATCGTTCAAGATAATAGTCTTTGATGCTTGGTGGTATACTATTGAGTGCAAAAGACAATGTCATGTAGGTTGAGCAACTTTTACCTGAGTAAGCTCATAACCAAGCTTTTACCTTCATGTGGGCTTGTTCCATTATTTAGGTACATTACCTAATTAAGCTTTATGGAGACCCCAAATCCATTTACGAGACTAGTGGATTGTGGTTTAGTTTGGTTTATAAGAAGTTATGCAACTATCTTAGATCTAGATAAGCATCAAGGCACCCATCATACCTAGGCATAAAAAGACGTGGTTTACACCCGGGCTTTAAACCCTTGGACTCATTCCATAGACCATTAGTTATGAGATTGGGCCTTGCCTCATATTATGTATTTTGAACTTGATATATAATGTGTAAATCTTGTACTTGTCAGGCTACATATTTCTTGGTGAGCCATTTTAGAAATTACCAATCAATAATTCTAAAAGAGACTGTAAATAAATACGAATTTACCTACTTAAATTATAAATACCAATATTCTATTTTTTGCTCCAGAATTCACAGTCATTCTTATAGGTCTTAAACTACATTAACAAAACTCTAAAAGATTATGTTCCTTCTACTGCACACCTATATCCATGGCACAAGAGATTCGGACAATACCATTTTTTTCTTTATTTTTTTTTCTGGTCATTAATTTTTTGCATTTTTAATTTTATTCTTCCACATTAAATTAATTTGATATTGAATTTAATGGTTTTTTTTAATGAACTTGATCTTGGGTTCTCGATATGTTAACAAAATATCCCAACACTTTATAAGCACTTGATTTTACAAAAATTGTTTGAAATTTTTGTTTTCCAAAAAATTAAAAATAATGGGACTAGAATTAAATTTTTTTAAAAAAATAACAGCCCTCTTTTGCATTTTTGTCCCCAAAGTAAAAAAAAAAAAAAATTAGAGAAATCAAGCTCAAGAACCAAAGAAAGAAAATAGAAAAAGAAAAGAAAAAAAAGGAAAGAACAATGAGTCATCTAAGATACAACAGAGGGACAACATCCACACATGTTGTTTTAGAAGGAAACTATTTCCAAGATAATTACAATGATATTAAGGACAATTGTCATTAAAGGTAGGAGAAAACCACACATACTTTTCTAATGCAGTGACCTTCAACTGTTCAACATGCCTTAACCTTAATAGTTCAGGAACAAAAAAAAAAAAAAAGTTGTGTCTAGTTTCCAACACATGAAACGGTGTGTCTAGTTATGACCATTTTACTAACAAGTACAACATTTTGCAACCACCATGACTGTAAATTTCTTGAACAAATTATAAAATGGCTCTTGTACTAATTGTAGGAAAATCAAAGTAACCAATATGCAAAAAAAAATCATTTATTTAAATCATAATTGAATTGTCACACAATACACATAAAACTTTTATTTTCCTGCATTTTTCTAACTGCTCCAATAATATATTCTTCCATATATTTGTTCATTCCACAATTTTTCTTTCAACGTTATCGATTCACTAAATTTGCTTCACTGAATAATTTCATCCAATTTTGAGTTTTGAACTTGAAGATACAGAGTTTTGAAAAATAAGGTAGTGCCAGGCCCAGCCCTTCACCTCTTGCCCTACGTTATCCACAAGGCAGATCAATAAGCTTCTCTGCTTCCTCATTCCACCTCCTTGACAGCTTACTTAAATGGCCTACAAGCTTACTTCTGTTTACAAGCCTTCATGTTCCGTCAGAGACCGGGCGGTGATGGAACTGTTAGTGGTTGTTTTGTCTAAAACATTGATCTAACTATTCTGGGGGCAACTTGTCTATGGCACAATCCAACCAAAAATGTAGATCCAAGAACAAAAGAGTCTGATGTTCTTAGTGGATTCATGGTGATAAAGAACTTCCCATGTATATAAGCAGTTTCAGTTCCACTACTAAAAACACAAGTACTGGCGGAGTCCATAACAAGTTGTTTTCAACAAAAACACAAGGATCAAGTAAAGTAGCAATCTACAAGGCAAACATCTGAGTTTCTTCATTTTCCAGGAACGAAGTTAGTGGCATATGCCCAAGCATTGTTGGCCACTGGATCGGCAAGGTGATCCAAAAGATTCTCGATAGGTCCCTTTCCAGTGACAATGGCCTGAACGAAGAATCCAAACATTGAGAACATTGCAAGGCGGCCGTTCTTGAGCTCCTTCACCTTCAACTCTGCAAATGCATCAGGATCATCAGCGAGGCCAAGTGGGTCAAAGGCACCACCAGGATAGATGGGGTCAAGTCCTTCGCCAAGTGGTCCTCCTCCCACTCTGTACCCTTCAACGAATCCCATGAGCACAACCTGGGAAGCCCAGATTGCGAGGATGCTCTGAGCATGAATGAGATTGGGGTTGCCAAGGTAATCAAGGCCACCCTCTGAAAAGATTTGAGATCCAGCCTTGAACCAAACTGACTCGCCGAACTTGACACCATTCTTGGCAAGAATTTCAGGGAAGACACATCCGAGTGCACCAAGCATGGCCCATCTGCTATGGATCACCTCAAGCTCACGGTTTTTGGCAAATGTCTCAGGGTCTGCAGACAAACCAGCTGTGTCCCATCCATAATCACCAGGGAATTCACCGGTCAGGTATGATGGAGTTTGCTCAGAGAATGGACCCAAGTACTTTGGGCGGTCTGGGCCATACCTGTTTTATGATCACAATCATATGGTCAGCTTTTTATTGCAAATAAATGAACCTAAAATGCAGATTTTAGAACAAGATGTCAAAATGTGTTGGTGAACATCTTCCTAACTTCACTCTAGCAGTCCCCTTTCTCCAGACTAAGGATTTCTTGGGTGAAATTTCCCTCCAAATGATAGTGCCATAAAGATAAATTATCAGAGTTGAGAGATCATGCTTTTTGGAGTCACTTTTCCCAGCATTCATTTGCAATTACTTTCCACCATTCAAATAAATCTTTCTTGATGAACAATGCGCTAAAAGTAGAAGCTAGCAAGCTAGTGAATAAACAGCTACAATGCTCAATGCTGCTAGGTGCACTGCTAAGAAACTTGGAAGCAAGCAATGGATGAGAAATCTTTTTTTCTTTTTTCTTTTAATTTAGAAGACGAGAAATCAGAAACCAAAGACAACTTCAAGAAACTAAGAATGACTTAGGTATATTTTATTTTCTCTCTTTCGAAACTAAGAGAAAAATTCAAAGAGGTGCTGTGCTGTTATTGATTTGTAAAAACTAGTAAAACTGATATTACTTACTATAGCTAGAGACCAGAAACATTACCATATACTTTGTGGAGCACTTTTGACAGTCCTGCGCATGGTAATACGACCATCACCAGAGGAACCAACCTTACGGACAAGCTCATTTGACTGCTTCAAAGCGGTCTGGCCAGCAAATGCAGATTGTTGGGTTGCAGAGGTTG
>Ga0325410_1006252_pt1 | contig 13081 bp, 5 predicted proteins | sample PopdelMetagenome_16_FD_206182 | JGI IMG/M metagenome (GOLD analysis project Ga0325410, IMG submission 206182) | Populus deltoides microbial communities from Bellville, Georgia, United States - Xylem-PdIQD-R3 | ecosystem: Host-associated > Plants > Phyllosphere > Stem > Wood/Secondary xylem... | reverse complement strand
TTTAATTATAAAATTAAAAGAAAAAAAATAAATCAATCCTTATAAAAAAAGTTGAACGTGTTTTTTTAAGAGCAAACGCATAAATCTACTACTATAATCAGCGGTGATTAGCAATTACAGTACAGTGATTTTCCCACCTAGATGTTTTATGATGTTTGGGTAATAGCCAAAAGGTAAGGTGGGCAGTTCTTTTTTTTTTTCTTTTCTAAATCATATGCTGTCGTGCAAGGCAGAAAAAAAGTCTTTCCATGCACAACATCAAATGATTGAAATTTCACTAAACAGTTGGCAAACTTTGTTCTGTGTAATTTACACGTGGCATACAGTAATGATTGGTCACATGAAATGATTAGAGAGTGATGGATTACACAGCTAAAGAACTTCAGGGAAATGGAGAATTATTCACTTGGGAAGTGTGAAAGGGGTTGCATAGAAAAGAAGGGAAAATTGGGAAGCGACAACCCTGTGCTCCTTCACTGTCCTTTTACTTTATACCTTCACCAATATGCAAACACATGAAGAAGGTTTAGCAGGCATTGGGCGGAGAAGCATCTATCGCTTGTTCTAGCTTACGTGTGATTTGAATGTGTACTGTGTGCATCTTCATCGAGACACAAGAGGTTATAAAGTGAAACAACGAAAGATCAGAAAGAGATATAGAGATATGATTTAACCTGGCAAGAAATCTTGTCACAAGTTTCCAACTTTGCAACAGCATGCTTCCATGGCAAAGGATGGTCGAACTTCAGCCACAATTGCAGCCAATATTAGCCACGTCCCAATTGACAAACTTGGGTGGATCACTAGTTAGACAGTTTCCAAATATTTCAACACTGAAAGTAGAATACTTCTAATCCAGCAATGTCCAGTTTGTTCAGCTGATCTATAACATTGTGAACCAACAAGTTGTTCATATCTTATTAAGTATTAATTAAATCTCTTTGTCCTTAAGCTCTGATTGTAATGGAGTGATACAACCACGAAGTAACCGTAAAGTTCATGTATGAAAGAAATTAGGAGAGCATGAGAAGCTACAAGCCAAGCCAACACAAGGCCAAAAAATGCACAACGAAAAGAAAGCCCGCATATTTGTTTATATATACAAGAAATTAAGACAAAAAATTGTGAAAATGAAGGGCATCTTTATCAGAGTTAAAAAATGGCATAAAGAGTTCCTCTAAAATGTTTATAACAGTTTTATTTGAGAATTTTGTATTGGTCTAACGTAAGTTTTGCTTACAAGGACTATGCTCTATGATGAATTCTGAATTTGAACATTGGCATGAAGCCTGGTGAGTTTGCTTAGAGTTTCACGAGCGGATACAGTGTCTGGATGGTCATCTCCACAAATTGAAGTTCGAATAAAAATAGCCTTTCTTATTAGATCATCTCCGATATCAAATTGTCCACCTCTCAGCATTAACTTGGCTCTAGTTTCCAGCACAGTGGCTCTTGATAGAGCCAGCTCCTGCCAAAGGTATGGATTCAACTGAGCATTAGTCTGGATGGGTCTCCAGCATAGTGATTTGTCCAACCATTTCTCAACTGGAGTAACAAAAGCTTGATCTGCTGCTTCTAAAGCATTAGTACATAGGCGCAGGAGTTCCAGAGCAGCACTGCATCTAGAGAATGTAATGAATGTCCGAATGGCAAGAGGCAAAACCACTTGTTTGACTAAGTACAGCAACTCTGACACCTTAAGCTCAACAGCTTTAGGGTCAGTACCAAATCCAAATAGCAAGAAGCATGCTGCCCATATGTGTTCTGAATGATGGGATACGGACCCACGGCTAATGACAGCATGCACCATGGCTTGTGCAACCCCAGTGACTCCTCTCTTGCGAGCATAAAGCTTGATGAGCTCATTGACATGGACATAGCCTTGCTTGGTACTACTTCGTGCAATATTAAATCTCAACAGCATGGAAGATGCTTCTGCTTCTGATCTTTTGGTGTATGATGAAGAGAGGCCGCAACTCAAAGAAGACAACAATTTTCTCCATAAGTGTGTTCCCTTGTGCTTCTCGGGAATCTTTTTTGCAGCTAGGGCTAATAGGGAAACTGGAATTGCAGCTGGTGCAAACCAAGCACTGGCCTGGACCATCCTTGTCGCCAAGCTCCTAGGCCCATCCGCATGATCAAATATAGAAAAACATACCTCAAAGAGTTGCAGAAGGAAAGTGTTTTTCCTCATTGAATGAGCTTCTCTACCACTCCATGACATCTCTCTCAAGGGCATTCTATTTATGGTGTCTAACAGCCTACTTGGATTAATTGGAAGCTCAGATAAAATGGCTCCTACGATTGCAAGGCCCAAAGTTAACCTACCTACTTTCTCCTCAATAACCCTGAGAGCATCAATTTCTGCAATAGAATAATCCTTATCACTTCCCTGCATTAAACACATTGCCTCAACTGCAGACAAATAAGAGAGTTTCAAAGGTTCCAAATTCATCACACGTGGTAGCCTTGTGGATATTATGATGTGGGTCTCTCCACCAAAACGGGGAAGAAGATCCATCACAATTTTGTGATCCCACCAATCCTTCTCGCTTTCCAAGTTATCAATCACAACCAGAAATGGTATGTTTCTCAGAAGCTCCTTGCGAACTTTAGAAATAGCTTCCTCTTCTTGCTCTTCAAAACTTCTTATCCTGCTTTTCCCTGAGTAATTCTCAACCCCAATATCAACATCTAAAAATGACCTGAGGTTCAGATAATTTTGTCTGATATACCTGCTTTCTCCTCCAATCCACAGAACCATCTTGTACCTCTGGTGATATCTGTATGCAAACTCCAGAAGAAGTTCTGTCTTGCCGATTCCCGATTCCCCCGAGACACAAGCAATTCCTTTTCCATATAAAATCTTTGTTGATCTTTTTCTCTTTCCATATCGCCCACTGCTTTTGGGTTTTACTAGGTGCTGCCTTTGAGAGAAATCACCACTTTGCATCTCTATCTCCCTTTCTGACTCCTTCCATACAACAGGTTCTTTACCCTTCTCGCTGCTATTGTCCCCTTGCTGTTCTCGTCGTTTTTCCTCCACTGAACTGCTCTTATTCCATCCGACTGTCAAATTCTTTCTCCTGGGTCTAGCCTTCAGTTCAAAGTAATCTCTTTCAGAATTGCCACTAACATCGCCAAAAAGTATAAATTCTAGCTCAGACAATTCTTTCTTCCTGCCAACAAAGTTCTCATTTCGAGGGAAAGGGAACTCTTCCTTTTCCACCACCTCTCTCCACTTTGTCAACCTTTCCACAACACTTCTCCTTCCTAATCTCAAAGCCAGGAGTGTGACAGCTCTCAATATGCAATCTCTCCAGTTACCCTCCTGAGCTTCCAGTTTCCACTCATCAACCCGAGAGATGCCATTAACAGCTTCCTTCCACTCATTCTCCAAACCACCATACAAATGCCATAGCTCGCCCCCATGTTTTTCCCACAACTCCCCCCTCTTCTCAATGATATCCCTGACAAGGCAATCATCTGGACTCAGATCAAAGAATACCGGGACCAAATTCTTTTTGCTTTCAAAATATTGCAGCTCCTCAATAGCATATGGGTTTCTGAAGGACTTCTTTGTTAATATTACAATGCCAAAAGAAGAAACATCCATCGCCCTGTCAACAATTCCATTTTTGCGAGAGTTTCTACATCGAGCTCTGTCAGATACAAAACAACTCATCCCTTGAACCTCCAACTCAGCACGGAGCCAATTAGCAAACCTCATCAAAGAAGGTTTACGACCATGCAAACCTATGAAAACATCACAACTCCTGAGTTTACAAGAGGAAACTGAAACTGGAGTATATGACATCCCGTGGCTTCTCCCATGCTTTCTTGGCTTTTCTCTAAACCCTGAATAACCTCTATCACGGGCATAATTGTAAATACATAGAGTGCTACTAGAAATGCCAGTTGAAGATGATATACGATTGAACTTCTGAAAATCATTTGCAATGCCAGAAACTGGATCTCTTGTCATATCTGCCAGGGCATCTCTGGTATTTGCTAGAGATTCAGGATCTGGAATTCCTGAACTAGAGCTAAGGGGATCGCCACTAAGATGAGTGCTGTCATATTGAGCATCCGAACGTGTTGATTCCGATACTTGACATGTTGGTGATCTTGGAGAGAAGAAGGGTGACTGATTCGCTGAAAAGAATGCTGACGACGAGGATGAAATCCTTGAAGTAGTCACTGGTAACAACCCGAATCTAGAGCTATCCTCACGGAGATCCATCCTGACAAAATCTCCCGACTCCAAGGGCATTAATTCCCATGCATGCTCTCTAAATATGCCATCATGAAATGGATAGGATAGCTTTAATAAGTAAAAAACTTCCAAGAAATGGAATAAAGGCATCTGAATAATAGTACGAAAGTGAATGCTCTATTACCAGTATCAGTTTTAAAAGCTAATAAAAATGCAAGATTACACCTGAGAATACATTAGTAGCAGACAATAAAAGACAATTTAATACATTAACATGCTACAACTCATAGTGCGAAATCAGGTAGCTTCTCAAAGACAACAAACTACATGACAGAACCCAAAATTTTCTTTCTATGGGAACATCCGAACCCTAAAATTAAATAACTAAGAGGACAAGGGAAAACAGAATAATCTTTCTGATGGGGAAATATAAATGCAGCATGTCAACTGTAACAGGAAATAGTCATAAACAGAAAATCTAGTGACTTAAAAAGAAAAAACTCAGAAATACCGGTAAAGAATAACAAATTTGGAAATTCAGCAGCTAAAAGGTAGTTTAGAAAATAGAAACAGAGGTAAAAACATAGTATCAGAACTGGAATTTTCAACAGTTAAAAACGCAAAACTAGTAATGCCAAAGAAAATTTCGAAAATTTAGGACTCTAAAGATCTTTCTGTAGCAATCCAACCATACCATACACCTAAACCAAACAAACCCGGTTCCTTAAATGGAACCTTAAAAAAATCCATAGAAGTCATATGTACAGCTTCAACTTCAGGGCATTCTAGATCTCATTAGCCATTCAGAGATTTAAAAGGGACTCCATCATTCAAAGAAAACACCCGTTTCATGATTTGACTAAAATAAGATAACATTTTAAGATAATTGAGATCCAAGAACTTACTTGGCTTCAAATCTACAACTTCGTCTCAAAGATTCAATCTTTTTTCAAAACCAATCGGACCCAGTTTACCAAATCCAATGCCAAGCTCAAAAGAATTCAAAATTCGAGGAACCCAGACAGAAGGTCTCGTTGAGTTATAATCAGTATAATGAACTTAACCACCAACCTGCATAAGAGATAGTGACTTAGCATACTTCGATCACTACATGTGAAAAAAAAAAAAAACTGATGGTTATTCAATCACAAAGATAGATCAAGTTTTGACAATGAAAGATGGAGGAACAAAGAGAAACCAGACAGCTTATGATGGTGCCGGTCTCTTTCTCCGTATCTCAAAGTAGACTCGAAAGTGAGGGACTTTTTTTGTTTTATAACCATTCAGGAGATAGATTTCATGCTGATAGAGACTTTCATTTTGGAAAACAGTAAGGCTGGACTAGACAAAGTAAAAAAAAAGATTCCTAGTTAAAAACCAAAATCAAAATTCAATTACCTTTTCAATGAAAATATAACAACTAACAACAGCACCTTCAAGAACAACAAAAGCCACACTCTTTCTTTTGCATTTGCATAACTCAAAAGACTCTCTTTTTAGTTTTTCCCTCTCAAAGATTTCTTCTCTGAAAAGGGCCTTGATATGTGTGAGTGAGGGGAAATGGGGTGCAATGAACAGAATCACTGGTGAAGAAGGAAGATGGGTCCCAAGTAAAGAGATCTGAAGAGGTCACCGTTGTGTAGGCTCCACATTAGACACCGAGAGAGACAGAGAGACCCTCTCTCTTTTTATAGCAGTGAAATTTCAGATTATCCACTGTGCTTTCACATTGGTTTTTTCAGTGTTTTTTGTGGGTAGTTGTTTTAAGGTCTTAAACCTTAAACTTGATGGTCTCTCTTAACTGGTTACAGCATTGGCTATGATGACAGAGATGGAGTTTCGCCAATGATTTGGTAGCAAATTGTTACCAACTTATGACTTAGGGCATTGTGATTAAGTAAGGTTTTAAGAAAATATATATTTTTAGTTAAAATTTTAAAAAATATATGTTTAATTAAAATTCTCGTCACATATATTTTTTCATGTAAAATAAATAAAAAATATATCTTTATAAATAAAAAAAGATTATTTTAACTTCTACAATTAGATACAAAAAGTTATTTTGCTAACCAAAGCTACCAAATTGTTCCAGATCTAAATCTAGTAATTGTCATGTCACATGGTGCACACTATTCCACAAATTATCTTTACAGTGTGCCAAAGGCAAATTGAGATTTTTCAAGCAAGCTAAAAAAATCAAAATGCAAATTCTACAGTAAAAAAAAACAGGTTATCGGAATCTCATCAGTGAAATGGACCTTCACTATTTTATTTTATCTTTGCGATGAATTTCACTTGACTTTGTCTTTTGTTTCTATGGCAACTGCTCCTTTCAACAAAATCAGGCTAAAAGTTAGTGACCTTCCATGGGGGGAAATTGACTGCTTTTGCCAAGAAGAGGCTTAAAGAGGATAGTTACCCTACCAACATCTTTCCACTACATTCGTCATTCGAGACAACCTTGATCTACTTTTTTACTCAACTTTTATCAACCTAATTTAGTATCTCGCACATTTTAAGTATCATTTAGGCCTTCTTAAATGTTTTGTTCACTGTCCCACGTTATGAATAGGAAGAAAAAAAACTATTGATTAAGGCTGTAGTTAGAAAATTCAAGGGCAGATTCTGCGCTATCCCAATAAGCATTATCAGTCTTGGTAGGTGAGAGGTGAGTTGAGATGCATAAATTGGCTTCTTGCTACCTGGACACCAATGGTGATGGGCATGAAAGGCATCGAGTTTGCTCTCCTCCAAAAATCATCGATGCAATAAGATAGCATCCCCTCCTCCATCTACCGAAGGACTTCCAAGTTGACTTAAATGATATTTGGCCTTTTTCCATGTCAGTCCAAAACACTCTTTTGATGCTACTTGGGAGCACATGCATACATGTGAGGCCACTGGGAATTGAGGGCTAAGATCTTTTCACTCACGAACTTCTGCATCGAATCAATGGCCTGGATGCCAACACATGTAATCACCAAGACAGATAGGGCAGAGGGTGTTAATGGAGTTTTGAAGTTTGAACTGGAGTTGAATTATATCCACACACCTGCCCCCCTCCCCCTAAATATTGCCCCCATAACTTGTGGACAACTTAAGAGTACAAGCATGTGAAGGATAAACAGACACAAGCTTTTTTTTTTTTTTCATTTAGTGAGCCGTAGCTGCTTCTAGGACAGAAGTTTAATAATGTGAGAGAACAATTATTTGGTTTGCTTGCTCATTTCTTCGATCCTTTAGCGACCTATGCGGGCCACGGCGGAGAAAATTGCCACCATCCTAAGTTCGAGCCATCAACTCCATAACACTGATTGATAGTTGTCTTCTTTTGAGTGGCATGTCCGAACGAACTAGACAATAGTGCAAAATGACTTGGGCAAATTTGGACTTGAAAGAATTGGGTTCGTACATGTTGGCTTGCAAGCTGACAAAAAGTCCTTGTAGCTTTCTCCTGATGTAACCTCAAAGATTGCATTTTGCTGTCTTATGTGGTGCCTCAAAATCCCAGAATGCAAGATGTGTCGTCTCGACAAAAAGCAAGCATACCCCATGAACCCAACTGGAAAGTGGTGGTGTTCGAAGGAGTGCTGCCGCTGCTGCACAGTCTTCATTGCTCATAATTAGGCCCATAACCAGGAAGCTGCCTGAATTGTTTTGAATGCTACCTTGAACACTAAACAAGACCCGCGTGGCTAAGCTGAATTAACAAATCCAATGATGCACATGCACTAGAAGGGCTCCTTTGCCTTAGTTTAATCACAGCTTTTGACGTTTATACATAACATGAAGCTACCGCAAATGCTTTATCGATGAATTTGATCGAAGCCTCGTGGCGAAGGACCACACAAGCATGAACAAAAGTTACATGCGATACCTGACTGATCAGATTTTCTGCAATTGTCTTGGAGTTTTTTTTTCGATATCATAGGTGAAAAAAATATATTTTATAAACTAGTATAGTTAAAAACATTAAAAAAAACATTTCAAATTTTTTTATTTTAATCAGATTAAAAAAAATAGATAATTATAGTAAACGGATAGAAATTTTTTAAAGAAACAACAATCACGGTATCTTGAAAAATAACCTTTCTCAAGAGTGAAAAAACAATGATGCATGAAAAGGAGCCCATGAAGAAAATTAAAAAATAAGGATCAATTAGAAAAGATAACACGTGAAAAATCAGGATTAAATGATGAAAATTAAAAATAAATAAAATTTTTATATAGAGATCAAGAATAAAGATAAAAAATTAAAAGAATAAAAATCAGAGTTAAAATATCAACAATAAAGAGAATTAACTTATATTTTTCAAGAAAGCACAAAGAAAAAAAAGAAAAAAAGAAAGTTCCACTAATAATAAATCATTTTGCTATCATTGACACATGTCGTATTAACATGAAGAGGACATGGTTGCGTATTTAATAACATGAAAAAAGAGAATTTTTAGCCACCTGGACGCACTACAAGTGCCGATCTAAGTGCATGGATGCCTCCTATATAATAGTATATATGTCGCCGTTAGTAAACTTGAAAATAACGGCGAACCAAATTGAAAAAAACAAAAAGATCTTGACTAGGGTTTTTATATTTAAAAGGTGAACTTATAATATAATTATAACTGTATTTAAAAATATATATAAATATCCATATGTGCTAGTTTTAAAAATCTTAATTAAGAGGATAATTAGATTAATTTATTATGCTCTAGAATTAAATATATATATATATATATATATATATATTTACCTTGATTAATTTTTTAATAACTAATTCACGCATGAAAGTAACAATAAAAAGAAGGTATTTAATTTTACTTGAGATAAGCAACCTCATCATTATATTATTGAGATGAATAGTAAAGTATATCTACCAGCATAAAAAAAAATTCCGCTTTAATTGTTTTGCTACAAGAAATAGCAAAGCTTTTGTCTCTTAGGGCAGCACTTAATTCTAAGCAGTACAATAATTACTGATTCGTCATGAAAGAAATGGTATGTTTGGATGGGAAGAACTCAGCAAAAAACAAACATATCCTCAGAACAGAACAGAACTGCAACAAGGATCCCTCAAAAGGGACACCTTAAACATCACAAAAACACATATAATTTAAAGTGATTTGGTTTATTTACCACGATGAACGAGGAAAAAAGGTGTTCGAGATTCCAAGCAGTGAGCTGTCAATGCATTTGAAAACCAGGGCGGCTTGCCTACGAAAGGGCCATTTAGCAACTGGTGATAGGTGTCAAAGTGGCTTTATGTTGACTCTTCTAGACCCACTAAAGAAATTGAATTGAATCTTCAGTCACCCCCCCCAGCTAGAAATTGACTATGACCCCGATTGGTTGCTAGGTGGTCGTTGTGATTATTAAACTGCATTTTGTTCTTGATGTTCTTAAGGTTTTTTTTTATGTTTTTAATATGAAATGGTCAAAAATCATCATAAAAAATATAATTTAATATATTTCCAATTTAAAAACAGTTATATACACATAAATACATTATATTTTCCCATGTCTTTACGAGCACATGAAGAGGTACGCGTTTGTGGTTTAACATTCTGCGTGTCAATTGTATTAATACTTATTTAATAAATAAATGTGGTTAGTGACTGAGTGAATCTTTCTTTGCTGATTTGCACACTCCTGTAATTAAGAGAGCAAATATTAAATTTTATGTTCTAGTTGAGGTTGAAGAATCAGGCATCATTTGAAACCTAGAGACGTTGATTCCCCCCACAAAAAAAAAAAAAAATCCTAACCAATGTTATTAAACTTGCGAGTTGTCTTGTAAAATCCTATAATTTTACAAGTCAACTCGTATATAACGTGTAAAATCAGATTTAAAACTAAAAAATAAGCTAATTCAGTCAAACTCGATTAAACTCGGTCAAATTCAGTTAACTCGATCAACTCAGTTATTTATTACTTGATTGGAATTGTCAATATATAATTAGTTAAAATATTTTATCTATAATTTTATAATTTGAATTTACCATTCAAATTTATATTATATATTTTATGTCATGTAAAAAAAAATATTTTTAACAACTTTATTCCCTAGCTACTCAGATCATATAAATCTCAATGCAATCCACGTCAAATCCAAGACAAGAATTTGATACAAAGAAAACAAGAATTTTAGTTGAAACCGGAGCCCATAATAACCCAGACAAGAAAATAGTCTTAGCCCATTGGCCCGCCATTTCTCTGATGGACCCATGTAATGATCGGCCTCAAAGTTGAAATGAGGCCCGCCATTTCTCTTGTATCAACTTAGTTTTATTTATATTTATAATTATATAATTTTATTTTGAATTTTTGTTTGTCTTGTTATGTCAGCATGTATTAAATAGTTTCAATATTTTATTTGTTTGGAAATGACATATTTGTGTATCATCAAGAAATTAAATTACATTTATAAGCAGAAAAGTTATACTAACTCAAAATATAATTCAAAATATAATGATTATATATTGCTTTAACTTGTAATTCACTTTTGATTGGGCATGGTTATAATATAGTGCACATGACACGCACTTCTTCTTTTTTTTTGGAGGTAATTGACAAAACTCGAATAAATTTTTCAAAACCATCCAAAGGTAATTAAATGAGAAAAATGTCATGTTATTTTTACTATTTTTCTAGATAAGCTTTCTTTGTGTAACAACTTGCAAATTCATTAATTATTCTCGTAAAAAAATATTATTTGGTAAATATTGATTATCTAAATGAATATAAATTTTTACATTCATATAAAGATGAAATATATTAATTGCTATATTTTTAATATGGAGGACAATAAAAAACAAAAAAAAATATCTAATTATGCATATCCATAAAATATGTTGTGTGATTGAATGTACTTTTAAAATGTGAGAAAAAATATAAAAAACTTTGCAAAACATGAATATTTATTTAATTAAAAACGAGTTAAATTATAGTTAGCATCAATAACACTGCATAAATATATTAAAAAAAGGTTTTAAATGATCATGTATTTAAATAATTTGATAGCTTTTCAAATTTTATTCTTTGTAAGATTTTAACTAATGCAATATGACATTTACAAAATCATGTAAGTTATAGATTATCTTGAATGGATAATATTCATGATAAAATTAAAATCAGTTTAAATGACAATGAAACTATATTCTGGACATGTATAAATAATAATAATAATAATAATAATACTTAAATTATTATTTGAACCAACTTTACAATTGATAATTTTTTCCTAAAACAAGACCTTAATATTGTTTTGCTATATTTTTTATGTATTACTAATCATGTTTTTATTATATAATTTAAAGTTATGAAATTATTACGTATTATTTTTAATTATTTAATTATTAATATGATTATTTTTAATCAAATAATTTAAACTGCTTTCTAATCAATTAAAATTTTAATTATATTTTTAGAATTTATTTGTTTTTATGTTTCAAAGTATTTTAAAAGAAAAATTAAAATTTTTTTATTTTAAATTATTTTTTTATATTTTTAGATTGTTTTAATATATTAATATTAAAAAAATATTTTTAAAAAATAAAAAAATATTATTTTAATATATTTTTAAATAAAAAAATAATTTAAAAAACAACATGCATCGTAATCTCAAACGGCTTAAACTGACAGTAAAACACCGATTTTTTTTTTAGCAGCAAAAACCATCACAACATTCAAAACATACACTATCTAATTGAAAATCAAAAGAATTTTACTATATTTTAAAAATATCTTGTTTTTGTGGGGGCAAGGTATCTATCATCTCTTTGTTCAATCAAAGGTTTTGTTTTCAACATAAAAACAAATCTTCTGTTTTCTCTTCATCAGATCATCGAAACGAGGTAAATCTATCTTCTCCTTTACCCAAATTGAGTTCCCATTTTAATGCCTAAAGCATGTTTATTATCTTTATTTTTTATTGTATTTTCTTCTGAAATTTTTCTGTCCATGTTTTGAATTATCCATTTATCTATAACAACCCTACAACGTTTTAGGTGCCTTTTGGCGGGTTTTGGCCATTTGGGTATCTTTTATTTTCATCAATCTTTGACTCCTTTTATGGGTTTCAAGAGTTTTTATCATTAACTGATAGATTCATTATAGTAGTGCAATTGGGACTCTCTCTCTCTCCCTCTCTTGCCAGTTTTAAAATGGCTAGATTGATTCTTTCATGCAAAAGTTCCTGTCTTGCAAAGACCAGCCTCTTGGGTTTGATCTCTTCTGCTCCTGTGATTACCCTTATCCCATTTTCGCATTGATTTTTATGCAACACATGCATGTGTATAGTATATGTGCTGGTGTTGGTAATTTAGTGTAAAGCTTTGTTTGCTGAGACTGTTATGTTGTTATTGCAATGAGTTATTAGCAGCCAAAAGGAGCATAAATGTTATTTCTTTCTGTAGCCGTCATTGCACCAACTTCATTTATGCTATATCCTTAAAAGGACTTGCTTTTACCAGTAATGTGTTACATGTGTTTTAAGTTCCTTGTTTCTATATGATTTTGAGATTTAGCTTGCTTTGAACTTTGGCTGGTGATTGTGTAATAGTTTTTTTGTAGTTTGCTCATGTATCCTTTACCGTGTTCGTTTATTTTGTGCAGCTTCAAACTATAGGCCAAGCTAGTTGCTTTCAGAATTCAGTGAGAAATATCTCGAAACACAGAGGTTTCCTCAGTTCAGAGGTTTGCATAATTTTTCCATTCCGCTTGTGACCTTGCATTTTGATAGGAAATTTATCTATGATTATTTTGGCTTCATCTCGTCCATGTATTCTAAGTTCTGCCAGTTAATGCCCTGATTATGAAATCATAATTTTTATCCAGGCTGCCTTTTCAAGGAAGTCTTGGCTTTCATAC
>Ga0325410_1006250_pt1 | contig 13084 bp, 4 predicted proteins | sample PopdelMetagenome_16_FD_206182 | JGI IMG/M metagenome (GOLD analysis project Ga0325410, IMG submission 206182) | Populus deltoides microbial communities from Bellville, Georgia, United States - Xylem-PdIQD-R3 | ecosystem: Host-associated > Plants > Phyllosphere > Stem > Wood/Secondary xylem... | reverse complement strand
AAAAAATTACCGACGATTTTTCATTCCGTCGGTGATTCCGTCTGTAATATTTAAATGAAAATTTTAAATTAATTGAATTTTTTCAGAAAACCGCCAAATAACACCGACGACTTTTCAATCCGTCGGTAATTTACTCTCTGGAAAATACCGATGGAATTTTCCGTCAGTGATTCCCTTTGTAATTAACATGATGAACAGTGTTCACAATTTACCAACAAATTTACCGACGGAATCACCGACGGAATTTGTTCCGTCGATAATTCCGTTGGTAAAAATGACACGTCATCATTTTTTTTTTTGCTTTGTTTTAATTTTTTTTCCCTCGGTATATACCGAGAGAATATTTCCGTCGGTAAAATCCCTCGGAAATTTACCGACGAAAATATTCCCTCGGTATTTCCGTTTGTATTTATCAATTTTCTGGTAGTGCTAGTTCATCTTTTCTACAGAAGAACAAGAATTGTGGGCTACATGATATCACATAAATTCTTCAACCTATATGTTTACAATCTTTATTATTATTAGAGTTTCTCTCTAACATATTATTGATTGTTTCTCTAAAAAAGATAGTTACTTAAGCATTTGAGAGTATTTAAATCCACCAAACAGGATTTTTATAGGTACCATTCATTTTGATTTACAATATACCAACCACCAGCCAACTTTGTACGTTAAGGAAAATACATCAGATTGCTAGAATTAACAAACTTATCAATTATCCAACATATAAATTTTATTTTTGGACTACTTAAATTTTTTGGAACTTCTCCAGGGAAGTGAAGCTTATTCTTAATATATATAAAGATTTGGTAAACAATGAAGGTTTTTTTTTTGTTAATTTTCCCTTTTCATTTTGTTATTTTTTCATTTATTTAATCCTAAAGTCTTTTTGTATAATTATTAAGGTAATCTTTAATTAGAGCAGCAAGCTAATTAATTCACGTCAAGATAATTTCTCTATCCTAAACATTTTTTGTTGTATTTAACATTTTTTGTTGTATTTAAATAAATTTTTATTTGACCACACAATATAGCTCATAAACTATAAACTAAAACTAATATATTCTAAGAGATTAATGTAACTGTTATATATTTTGTATTTTGATACTGTCATTTTTTCATACAAAAATTAATTACAAAGACAAATCAAAGAAGACACAGGAGTAGTTAATATTCTTTGAAACAGTTGTGATGCAATAAATCCAATCTTTTGTATATGTATGATATTATAATATATATATATATATATATATATATATATATATATATATATATATATAGGATGTTTTTGAAAAGTACTTTTTGTTTAAAATATATTAAGATAATTTTTTTATTTTTAAAATCATTATATTAAAAATATTTGAAAACATTAATAAAAAAAATTATTATTTTTATTTTTAAAATCATCATATTAAAAATATCTAAAAACATCAAACTAAACATTTTTTTTAAACGCATCTAAATAAAATTGCTAACACAGAAATAAAGAATGCCCACGTCCAAAAAGAAAGACTGAAAAAAGAGCAACCATGCACATACAACTTGAATTAATTAATCAAAAGAAATCATAATATTCTGGAGATAATGAAAAGGAAAGTGGTGGGGGACGATCACCTTTTCCAAGGAAAGAAAATCCAAGCAAAGTTACCTGTAAAACCCAGGCAGCTTTGGCTGTATCTATGGAGCTATTTGCTACCTAAAATCCGTTGCTGCCGCCTTCTCTACCACCTGTATTTCTCCCTCTTCATGGATTTTCTTCTGTCTTCTGTCTCCTCCCTCTTGTTTTTCTTCTTCCTCCTTACCAACCCCTTTAAATCCCCCACTTCCACGTACTATTCTTTGCTTGCAATCAAAGTTAGAGTGATTGTTCTATATAAATCAAGAGAGAAAGACGAGGGAGTGAGAATTGTTCTCCCAATTATTTGCTCATCTCCCAGTCTTTCTGTCATATATTTCATCTCTTCAACTGTAAGTGTCTTAGTTTACACCTCCTGGTGTTTTAGCAATGACATTTTCTCTGCTTGTTAATTGCTCTTAATCAAGTAATCATGAATCGACCAAATTTTCTTGAACACCATGTCTTCTAACTCTAGTCTTTCAAATTAAGGAGTCGCTTGAGAAAAGCATCATTTTTTCATGTCACTAGTCAATTGAAGCAGACATGATAGAGGTTAATTAAGATCACATGGTGTCTATGGCAATGCAGGGCATTTGTTAGATTGTGTACTTTGTTTGCAGGTTGAGAGCACGTACTACTAGCAAGAGCTGCTTGGTCTGAAAGAATGGCCTGCCTGGCTCCCTGAATGCCATCTAGGAAGCTTGTCAAAGAGTGTTGGCAACCTTTCTATTTGGCATGAGGGGAGTCGAGCAGGCCAATTAACAACAGCTTACAGCTACCCTGTATTGAACTCATGAGGTACCAGCAAGTACATTCCTAGCTATATATATTATAATTTCCTCTGCAGCTGCTAGTGCTACCTAGTACTGAAAGAGCCTAACCTCTCCGGGGATTGTTATTGCGACTCCTGTGCGATCGATTCTTGAATAAGGTAAAATCAAACACCATTAATTTCTAATTAAGTTATTTAAAGAGTACTAAGCTTTTTTTGGCCATTGTATGAGTATCAGAGAATATCAACATCCTAGCTACTTTCCTTTTGAGTTATTGATAGCTATCGGATATAATATTTAATGCCATATTTGAACGGTACTGCAGTCAATAATATTGATTGTTGATTGTTCTAGCTGATCATGATTAACTTTAATTATTTTTTATGGATGAATCTGTAAGGTCAAAAAAAAAAAAGCATGATTAAACAGATGACTTGATAGAGACCCTGGATTAATTAGAGAATTGATAGGTGCGTTATTATGATCACGTATTAATTTATAAGCACCTCCTAAAATCAATCAAGCTTGGCAGTACTGTGCGTGGCTATGAGAGATGTGTGTCTGGGAAGAAGCCATGTATTGTTGTGGGCCCATAACCGTTCAAATATCTACAACCATTGATAAGGATTGATGTAAACAATCAATCTTTGAACTCTTGTTTTTAACTGATGATTTGTAGCTCTCTTCAATACAAGGGTCTGTCTCTGTAATATACATGGACGTAATCTCTCCTTGTAATTCTTCGATAACCTCCTCCTAATTTACCCATCAAAGCTTCGGTCAATATATGACATGGCTTTTTAAGAGAGCAGTGCATTTTTTTTCTTAAAATATGGTAAGATTTTTCTGAATCCATGGTAACTTCTTGTCTGGGTCTAGGATATATATATATATATAGTCCTGTCGGTGAGCTTGTCAAGCTTGATCAGTTGCCAAAACTTCAAGCATCTACTACTTCCATAACAAAGTTAACAATACTCTTTTAAAACCCGGGGCTTGACTTGTGATCCGGGAAAATTTTGTTTCTAGAATATTAAAGGATTATATTAATCTAAAATTTTATAGTTTTAAATAAATTACTCTACTTTTAACATATTTTTTTAAATGAAAACTCTTTAAACTTGTATAAATTCTAATAAGATTGAATTATTATTTTTAATTTGACATCAACAAGCTCTGCTCTGATATCGAATTAAAACAAAAAACAATCTATTCTAACATCTTAAGCTTTTATTTAAAACTTCATGAGCGAACTCTTACATAACAGATCACCCTAAAACCATTACGGCTGTAGCACCAGAATATATAAACAGGAAAAATAGAAGTTAAACCTCACATTCCTGTGAAGGCCTTCTTCCCACCAGCTAAAGAACCAGCAGGGATCACTTTCAAGACATTAAATCTCACGGTCTTGGATAGTGGCCTGCATTGCCCGATGATAAGATGATCACCTTCCTTCACACGGAAGCGGCATGGAGATATATATATGTGCTGGAATATTTGAATGCCTCTTGTCTTATCTTTTGTATTTCTTGACCTAGTGAAGAAAATTCCGCCGGACAATGATGCAGGTCCTCACCATCTTGGCACCATGACAAGTTCCAGCTAAGATACGACCTCGAATAGCAACAGTGCCACTGAAGGGGCATTTCTTATCAATGTAAGTTCCTTCATTAATGGCTTCTCGGGGAGTCTTGAAACCCAATCCGACACTCTTCAGAATCTGTTTCTTCCTTTACCAGGCCTCTTTCCTTTCATAGACTTCTTTGAACTAAGAAACACTCTGGCTTGTTTTAAAAATGCCTTCTCAGTCTCTGCTCAGCCATGACTGAAAGCCCTTTATTTTCTCTGGAGAGCTTTGTTGACCAATAGTCAAAGTTGAAATCTCATTTTCCTTACCATCCTCATTTTAATTATTCTGATTAATAAAACTTAAATATAAAGTAGTGTGTCCTTATATAAATTTTAATTTCAAAGAATTTTTATTTTAAAAAATAATATAAAATTATTCTATAATCTTATCTAATAACTTAAGTTTTTGGGTATTATAGTTATTTGATATAATATTAGAATCTTATTGATCAAGTGATCACGAGTTCAAATATCACTATATATTTCTAATATATTAGAAAGTAATGTAAAATTATTTTTGGGACCTCGCATAATATAGACTGAGCCGAGTTTCAACAAAAATAAAAAGAGAATTATGTTAAAAAAATCATCTTAATTTAATAAGATGTTAAGTGAAATTTTAAAAATAATTTTATATTATTTTCTAATATAAGTTGAATTAATTAGTCAACTATATCAAGAAGAGAATTGGTGATTATTATATCTCAATTACAGGTTCCATTTCTTAATTAGTCATCCAATTATGTATCAATTCTGCTCATCATCCATTCAATATATAGTCATAATTGGTTTAATTAGTGTGAACGGTCGACACATGCACCACCTATTTAGAGCAATATTTGAGATAGTGATCGAATACACACACAGAGTCAACTATACAATATTTTCCATGAAGCAATTCTATTCGATATGATAAAAGTCTACGGTCATCATTTCATGAAATTTCCACACATGTGGAACAATCCTCGATCGGATTGCAAACTCCATTTTTCAAATTTACTTGACGGATTCTGGTTATTTCGTGCATGCATGGCTTTAACCAATCAATATCGAATTCCAATCTCTCTACCACTCAACAAGTTAAGATTCCTTACTTGACTTTTGAGTTTTAATTTAATAGCTTAGATTATATTATAATTATCTCTATTAGTTATTTCTCACTCGTTGAAGCCTTTATTACGCTAGGAAATAAAACCATATAAATAAATAGATAATGTGTATCAAACATTCATTATAGCGATAAATAAATAACTAAAATAATAAATATTTTTTCAGAATTTCTTGAATCTAACTAATGGATCGGCATTTATTTTTTTTTGTTTATTTGTTTAAAACTACTCTTCGAAGGGCTGACTATAAGAGGTTATGACCCTTCACCACTGGGCTCAGCCAAGCGCTGAGCCCAGACACCCTCTGATGGATTAGATATATTTTCTACTGATAGATTAAAGATATTTTACCCTGGTTGGATTGTAAATCAGAGATATTTTATCATGATAGGACCGTAAAAGATGATCGCGTCAGATTCAGTTTTTTCTTTCTAGTTACAAGGACTAATCTATCAAAAAAAACCTTTTTTTTCTAAAAAGTATAATCAATCTCTCTTTGAATCAACACTAATTTAATCATCAGAGAGTCCCTAGATAGATAAAAAGGGACCTTTTGCAGGTAACGACGATGTTCTACTTGTGCTTTCACCATGAAAGAGTCGGTTAGATTACTAGAAATAGAAGAGTAATGACTTTATCTCAGGCCCAACCTTCAAGCCTACGGGATAAAACAAGACTTCATCATTTGCATCATGTATGGAAAAATTATCAAAAAGCCATTGATCGCTCCTCCGGGAGCCAAGCTGTTATCTTTTCTAATTACCATCAGATTTGGAGCCTGAAAGTTTTGAAAGATTTTTAATAAGTACTAACAGGAAGTCAGTTCAAACCATGTAACTTTAGAAGTTATTGCAAACCAATGGCTTCATTGTTATTATCATCTTTAATTATGATCAGAGTTGGGACTTCAAGATTTCAAAAAGCCTTTAATGGCTACCAATAGAGTGTTGGTTCAATTCATGCAATTTCAGGAGCTATTATTAACCGAGGACTTCTACCAAGCTTGCAGACCTAACATGGTAGATGATCCCTAAGTAGAGAGGTTACCTTTTCTTTCCCCAATTATATTTTTACAATAACAGAAGGAACTATGGTTATTTAGGAAGATTGCTTTTGAAAACTACCTAGAAACCTTTCATCAGATAAACAGAATTCCCTCTCTTCTTTAGAGCCCTAAAACAATATAGAAATGTATTATGGTCAATGACTAGAAATGTAAGTTTTTTGTATATGAATTATATTTTTCAAAATAAAAAATGTTAACAGGATGGGATGAATAACTCTCTCTAGTGCAATAACACATTTACTCTAGAAGTAACGAATATCTCCCTAGTGTTACGACACAGTTTACCTTGGAATGGATTGACATACCCTCCCTAATGCGATTGCACCCTTATCCAAGGATAAGATGGACACTGCATCAGCAACAAGGATGGATACATTCTCCCCGTTAAATCTTTCAAAAATGAGATGAATTTACTCTATTTAGTGCGATAACACATTTACTCTGGAAGTAACAACCGTCTCCCTAATACTACGACATAGTTTACCTTAAAAAAGGATTGACATACCCTTCTTAGTACAATCACATCCTTATCCAAGGATGGGATGAATGTTGCATCAACAACGAGGATGGATACGCTCTTACCATTAAATCTTTCAAAGATAAGAAGAATTTACTCTCCCTAGTGCGATATCACATTTACTCTGGAAGTAACGAACATCTTCCTAATGCTGTGACACAATTTACCTAGGAAGGGATTCATATACCTCCCTAGTGTGATTGCATCGTTATCCAAGGATAGGATGGACAATACATCAGCAACGAAGATGGATATGCTCTCCCCATCAAATCTTCCAAAGATGAGATGAATTTACTCTCTTTAGTGCAATAACACATTTACTCTGGAAGTAACGAACGTGTCCTTAGTGTTATGACATAGTTTACTTTGGAAAGGATTTATATACTTTTCCTAGTGCAATAACACCTTTTCTCCGAGAATAGGATAGATGTTACATCAGCAACGAGGATGGATACACTCTTCTTATTAAATCTTTTAAAGATGAGATGAATTTACTCTCCCTAGTGTGATAACATATTTACTTTGGAAGTAACGAACATCTCCTTAGTGCCATGACATATTTTACCTTGGAAAGGATTAACATACTCTCTCTAATTCGATCACACCCTCCTTCATGGACTGGATAGACTCTACCCAAATGAAGAAGTTTCTAGTTCCCTTGGGAACAATGCCCATGAGGCCTTCTACGGACCAAAATCAAAACCATTTAACATCATTTCCTACTAGAAGGCTTCTTAAGGGTCCATAATGAATACACCCAAACTAATGGGTGGACATCTGTAAATGGCATCTCTCATTGTTTCCAAAAAGATAGAAATGTTTTATCATGTATGGGTGTTGGACCTAGAAATGTTTTATCAAGTATGGGTGTTGGACCTAGAAATGCTTTATTAAGTATAGACATTAGACCTAGAAATGTCTTTATCAAGTATGGGCAATGGACCCAAAAACTCTTTGTTAAGTGTATATGCTAGACCGAAATAAGAACTTTACATAGGGACTAAAACTCGTGAAAGTAAACAACAGATCAAATAATTGTATTATAAAAGTGCGATGTATATAAAAAGAGAATACAGATGTATACGGAGGAGTCTAAAGATATAACCTAGGCTCCTTAGCCATATACCCCACTGCTGAGTCGTGAAAGCCCTCATTAGAAAGACATATGTAAATTCCAAGACGGGGACTATATGGAATGTTGCACTAAAATCCATATATATCCCCTTGAAGAAATACAAGTTGGACATAGCAAAAAATATCTTAAGCTTAGTCCACAAATTAACTTAGGAGTCCTTAGCTTGAAGGAGCTCCTCCCTTAGGGGAACCACCTGGTTGTAAGAGGCTAAGTGTTTTCTCTTGAGAGCTTGGCTTGAGGGTAAGATCTTGCATTTGGTCTTTTAATATGGAATAGGCCACCTCGATGCTTCACAGTTCAACCTTTATAATGCCGTTTCCTCCTGAAGATGGTCAAAGACTATTTGATTTTCCTGATTTGCAATCGCATCCCTCCTCATATAGCTCCTTTCTGTCACCTAAAATCTCCAAGAATGGACACACATCATAAAAGTTTGCTGAATGAGAATGTTAAAAAAGGAAATCACTCAACTAAAAATGAAAAACAAGAGATTTCGTCCCTATACTAAAAGCTATTTGGCTAGTTAACACCAAATAATGATGAAAGCTTTTGTCATACACCTCGGAGATGTTTGAAGGGATGGTGTGGACTCTCTTCAAAATTCTCACAACCTCGAGACCAGCATCCTCGAGGCATGTTCTCCCTTCGACCATAACCTCTATCAGTTGCCTTCCTTATCCATCAGAGTTGGAAAATCAAATGGATTATAACCCGAGGCTAGATCAATAAAGATGTCCTGGAACCCCACGATGTTGGCTCTAATGAAGGTCCTGGCTGTCGCTTTATAAGTTGATAAGGCAGGAAATTGAGGCGACACTCAAGATCAGTGCAGGGGAGACAAGGCCCTTTTCTTTCCAAGATAAGAGAAGATTATGAACCCCAGTTTCTACGGGGGTTACGGCCTCTAACGGTGTCTCCACGGAAACAAGGCCTTCAAAAGGCAGGGAATTCCATAAGAAGAGGGGATTCTTCCCTCCTTTCTTTACCTTTGTCTTCGCCAACAGCCTAAGATGAAGACCTTATAGGTAGACTCTTGATAGGAAGCTTCCACATCACCTCTCCTCCTCCAACTATCAACCTTATAAGGGCAAAAGAATGTTAGATCCTAAAACATACCAAAATAATAAGACAACATAACTTGATGACTTTATGCCTTGCAAAATGGCCTGGTAATATCCCCTAATCATTTTGTCAACTTCATAGTCAATTTTGGTTGAATCCAGTACGATGTAGTTTTTATCCTCGTCTGAGCTCATATAAGGCTAATTGTTTACTTGTGGGGAGGAGTTTTCCAATAAAAGAAGCAACCCTAGATTTGTTGCAGTCCTCCATGGAGATCGACAACCCTGGTATATCTTATGACTAGCCACCTCCCCCTTTAATTCTTGGCAAAGTTGGGTTTCCCGGTCAGTGTGAAGACATTTGTAATGGGCTCAAGCCCAACCATTCTATAAAATTTTTCAAAAGTGGACATGAGTGTCCACCTGTTGGGATGAGTTTGACAGGTTGATAGACTCATTATTTCTAGACGCAGCCAAACGCTGATCTCAAACACTCTTTGATGGATTGAAGATATTTTATCCTAATAAATCATAGATATTTTATCATGATTGGACTATAAAATCAAATATATTTTTTCTATGGTGAAGCTTTCACCATGAAAAAATAAACTAAATTACTGGAACAGAAAATTAATGTCTTTTGGTCTGTTTGGGATTGTGGTAGCGGTTTAAAGTATTTTTGTTTAGAAATGCATCAAAATGAAGTTTTTTTATTTTTTAAAATTATTTTTGATATTAACACATTAAAAAAATTTAAAAATATATAAAAAATAATTTTTAATAAAAAAATTAAATTTAAAAAAATATATAATTTCAACTATATTTGTGGAATACACCCTTAATGCTCAACCCGGCCCTGCCTTGTAGCCAACGGGATAAAACATGACTTCATCGCTATCGTCATTCTTTCTATTCTTGATTTTTCATGGGCACGTCTCTCCATGAGTTTAGTTATTAATATATAACATGAGTCTATGAATAGGTTGATGTAATAGCGATGAAGTCACCCTTACGACAATTCCATGAGCCAGGCTGTAACGCGACAAGGACACGGCAATTTATGCCCTTTAACAAACAAATTATTCATCCATGCAAGAAATAAATAAATCATAGAATTAATTCTTCAACGACACGATGAGCTTATTTGACTTTATTTTCTGATTTTTTTTAATATGTTCATATTAAAAATAAATTTTTAATATATATAAATATATTATTTTAATATATTTTGAAAGGTAATTCCAAAATAGATAGTGGGATGGTGATCTAACATGCAGCAGCAGGCATGATTGTTGCCTTCAATCCTTAAATAAAGCAAGCTACTCCATTAAGGAATATTTTTTTTGTTTGAACGATGATCTCAATAGACATAATGCTTCCAGGAAGTCCTCCTATCCTTTAAATTAAAATTGAGAAAGATTAATAAATTAATTGTTTATCAATTCGTGTTAGCATTTAATTAGTAATTAATTAATTACTGCTCTAATAATTATATATCAATTACATAGAATAATTGATGCATATATATTCCATGCATTAAAAACGCTCTAAACCCAAAAAAATCAATAGATAGATACTAACCCGTAAATAAATAAAGAGATTTTTAGCATATTAAAACTCAAAATTCATGTTTAGAGCAGGATATAGAAATCACGTGATCCTAAATTCATTCGTGCATATTCTATGTTAACTTAAGCCGCCACCGTTTATTTTGCCCTGATGGATGCGTGGACTGGCACATGGCGCAATCACAGTGTGTGAAAATGTGACTGCTGACTTCTGAGTATTATTATTTTGTTTATTCGGAAGAACGATGGATTAATATATTCTCCTTCACGCGCTACTGTATTTTCAATATACACTGACTGTCCAGCAAAAGAGTAAAGACATGAGGGTTTTTGCTCATCGGGTCTGCGCATGTCCATGAACCTAAGACGTGGTTTCTCTCGAGACAACTTGTAATTAATTATTTCGGTAGAAAAGTCAGTGGAAGTGCTGTTAGAAGAAGCAAGAGGGAGGGGTGCCTGCCACTAACCATGCTCCATGGTGGACTTTGAAGCAATTAGTTGTTGGTGATTCACTGCCCTTTTCACCGCAAAAACAAAATTCTATATATTTAAACAAATGCTCCATGGTGGACTTTAAGTTATTTCTATATGAGTTAGTTGAATGTTGATAAAAACAACTTGAATAACTAGTAAAAATATAGTTTGACTCTAAAAAATATTTCAAGATATTTTCTTTTTAATATTGTGAAAGCAAAATATTAAATTAACCCGGGTTTTGTGGCATAACTCATCAAATTAGAAAACCATATCATATAATTTACTGGATTTAAAAATTATTTTTTATTTAATGATATGATAACAAAAAATAGATGCTTAAAAAATCAAGCATCAACAAAATATCACATCAATTATTTGAGATTATGATAACCTTATATAAGACAAATTAAAATAAATTGTGAAGACCAATTCAGAATCAATAAAATATTGAAGGATGAAATTGAAAAAAAAAAGCAAAAAAAATTCAATAAAAACAAGATAAAATTGAAAGTTAATTTTTTTAAAAAAGATAGAATTTTAAAAAAGAAAAAAAATATCTCCTTCACTATTCACATATGAACGGTAAAATAGATGGAAAAAACCCCCAACTTTTTATTATAGTAGTTAATCTTTAATTAAATTGAAGATTTTATCTCATCAAAATAGATCCAAAATGAATCTAGTCAAAAAGAAAAAAAGGTCTATTTGTAAAAAAATGAAAAAAAGAGAAAAGGAACCAAATAAAAAAAAATATCTAAGGATCAATTTAAAAAGAAAAAAAGCATTAAAAAAAATGAGGTGGTTCGCTGTTTAACATAATCCAAGTTTTTTAGATGCCTAAGGTAATATATAACATGGGTAATTAATATATAAATATAGTCTATAAATAGATGATGTAATATTGGTGACCTTACACACGTCAAGGACAAGGCAATCTGTCCACTTTAACAAACAACCTTCTCCACACACACACACACACACAAAGAAGAAGGATTAATTAGAGTGATCAGTACTTTATTAATACTAATTATTATCAAATACATTCAATTTATACTACATTTGCTATATATATATATATATATATATATATATATATATATATATATATATATATATATATATGTTTCATGCATTAAGACCGCGTCAACCACATGGGCATGCATGGCGTGAATTTATTGTCCAAGGTAAACCACGACTTTCCGTGACGTTTCCATCTTCTTCTGAAGTCTAGCCCTTTCTATTCTTGCTTATAAATGTGAAAATGTCAAGAACTTCTAGAGCAAGCTTTGAATCTCCCCCTCTCCCCCTCTCTATACATATATAGACACGCTTGTTTCTTTTGGCTTTCCAAGGAGAGGAGGGGTACATTGATCGATAAAGTCTCAACTCTTTGAATCATATCAAAACTGATCCATGGCAATGAAGGTACGTACGTAATTAGTCACATCGATCTTTTGGCACTAGAATTGATATATACATATGTATACATATAAAGTCACGTTGTATGTATTAAATTAATTTATGATCATGTCTTTTCTTCTCCTTTAATCCTTTTGAAAATCTTCCTGCTCGGTTTGTACAGCAAAAAATAGTGTTCAAGGTACAGATGAATTGCGAGAGATGTAGGATTAAGACGCTCCAGGTTGTGTCGGATGCAGATGGTAAGTTTTCAAGCTTGACGACTCCAAAAGGCAAATCTTTGCGTTGCGTTCCCTTTCTGGTGTGTGTGTGTGTGAGAGAGAGGTTGACTTTAATTAAAGGTTAAAAGTTGAATTTGGTGTAATACTGTGGCAGGTGTGGATTCTATGGGATTTGAAGGAGAGAGGAGGGAGAACGTGGTTGTGATCGGAGATGGAGTTGATGCTGCTACTTTAGCCAGCAGGTTAAGGAAGAAAGTTGGGCACACTGAAATTATCAGTGTTGCCCTGGCGAACTGAAAGACAGACAAGGCTACTAGCTCCAACCTTAATCAGCTTAGCTTTCATGAAAGAATTAAAACTATTCTAAAATCTTTGCTGTATAGGATCATGTGGCTCAAAGAGATCTGATTGCAATAAAATTTGTTTTGTGTTAGTTCGGTCCCTACAACCCTATAGAATAGTCTTCTTTGGAGTTGGCTGTATTAATG
>Ga0325410_1006248_pt1 | contig 13089 bp, 5 predicted proteins | sample PopdelMetagenome_16_FD_206182 | JGI IMG/M metagenome (GOLD analysis project Ga0325410, IMG submission 206182) | Populus deltoides microbial communities from Bellville, Georgia, United States - Xylem-PdIQD-R3 | ecosystem: Host-associated > Plants > Phyllosphere > Stem > Wood/Secondary xylem... | reverse complement strand
CATACATGAAAATGATGGAATAATATAAAAGAGAAACAAAAATCTCATGCAAAGTTGCACATATTAGAAATATTATTTAAAAATAAATATCTAATACTTTTTAAAATAAATTTCATATATATATATAAACCTCATAGATAAATCAAAATAATATATTTAAAAATTAAACACACCTAAAACAATTATAAAAAAATCTTTATTCAAAAAAGGTTTGCAAAACCCGTGAGCTAGGTCATGGTAACAGGACAAACCAATAATATTTTTTTGAAGATAACCACATAATGATTTTATTTTAAAATAGTATCAAGCGATTAAATAAAAAAAATAAAACAAAAAATAGAATACCGACCCATATTAACTTTTCCAACATGTGATCCATGTTATTAAATTGGAAGCATAGTAAATGAAAAAAATCACGAAGCCTAATCCTCAATCCCCAACAAATCAAACATTAAAGGATGAGACCAAGAAAATAATCAATTACACAAAATGATTTAAAACAAAAAAAAAAATTGGAATCTAAAGAATGAGAATGAAAGTCAAAATAAAAAGTAAATTAGAGGGCAATAAAAAAAAGGATTAAATTGAAAAGAAAAATTACTTTAACAAAAGAGAAAACAAATCAAAAGAATAAGAGTCAAATTGAAAAAAATAATACACCGTAAAATTTGATTGAATGGTGAAATTGAAAACCAATAAAATTTTAACAAAAAGACCAAGAAAAAATAAAAATTAAGAGAATAAGAATTGAATTTTTTAAAAAAATAACATAGGAAAAACTGTCATTTAAGGACTAAATTGAAAACAAACAAAAATTTTATAAAAAAGCCAAGGAAAAAAAATAAAAAAAATATAAAAAAAGAATAGAATTAAAACACCAAAAATAGAGAGGGCTAAGATGTATATGGAAAATTGTAATTGAAGGGTTAAATTGAAAACAAATAAAACTTTTATAAAAAGGTCAAGGACATAAACAAAAAAAATCAAAAGAAAAATAACCGGAATTAAAATACCAAAAACAAAAGGGGTCAAGGTGTACCTTTTGGGGTAGGAGAGAGAAAAAAGAGAAAAATACTGTTATTGACGACAAACCACTTATCAAACACTGTCACACGCTGCACTAGAAGAAAGAGGGTGAGACAACGTTTTCAAAAACATGGCAGAACAACAAATTTGGCCAACAGAAGGTGGTGCATGCATTTCCTATAATGTTCTGATAAAAATCTAATTATTAAGAGCAAACAATCTAAAATACCCTTCATGATTCTAGAGTTAACAAAAAAATTGATGTGAAAATACGAAATCGCCCTTAAACATTTGCCTTGTTTTTTTTTATTCTAATGGCAGAAAAGTCATTTTACTATTTTGTAAAAAACAGAAGGTAGAGATACTCTTGGTCACAATTCACTTATTTTTTTAATGTGGGGGTAAATCAATAATATAACTGTTCAAAAAGTTGAAAAGAAAAAAATAACCCCTAATAATCATTTAATGATCAATTCACCATTGAAAAAGACCAAATCATCCTCAAAATCAAGGCACTCTAATTTTTTTTCAAAGGAAAAACTCGTAATTTGATTGTCATAATGAATAGTTTTTTGTGTCCATGTGCATAGTATTTTGCACATTGTTTAGCCTACGTCTTTTATTATTTCTGTTAATACTATCATGGGCCTATGAGCTCTTTTCTCATTCATTTTATACCTAATAGGTTAAAACCCACTAAATTTTTGAAATCCAGTTATTATCAAAACTATGGAAGCTCATGAGCTAATGTATATATGCATGGGTTTACAGGTTTTTGGAGCTGATATTGAAGTTTGGCAGGGATAAAATTGCATAAAATGGAAAGTTTGGGGTCAATTAAGGGTGCTATTGAAAGAAATTAAAAGCCAAAGAACCAAGTTGAACTTTTTTCAAATCCCTAAATTAAAACCTTAAAAGCTAAAATGACCCCGTTTCATTTAAATGAAACAACGCATTTTAACCAAAACAATGCTAGTTTTTACCTAAACATTAAAAAAAAAAACAAACCAAACAACACATCGTCTAAAACTATTCAACTTCTTCATCAGTTTTTCACTTGGAAACTAATCGGGTGGCCATATTTTCAGATCATTTAATGCTTCATCTCTCAACCAAACCAGACAAACCATACACTAACATGATGGCTTGACACTTGATCATACCCTGATATGGTACTTTCTAGCCGATTGACACTATAACGTCCTTGGCGCTATCTCAAAGAGGCCAACTTAAACAGCCTTGAATTGCCAGAATCTGACATTTTATGATGACAACTTTGAATTAACGGTTGAGATCCTTTCGGTTCGAATCAAGGGCCAATATTTGACACCAATAAAGACAAAATCTTCTTCTTCCACCTCTATAAATAGGGGTGGATTCCATGCCATGAGAAAGTAGAAATCAGGGTCTAAAGTTGACAAAAAATCATCCTCCCCTAATTTTTTTTTTCAATTGCTAGCCTTTTTATTGTCTCATCCACTACCATAACTTTGGCTTCTTCAACCACCACAACCTCCCACACGTTGTGATTGATGACGACCTAACATCTTTGCAAACCCATCTCCTTGCTGGTGATAGAGACAACCACCACAAGCTTCCCCCTTTCCAGCGTAAACTTCCTCTTCTTCCTACACCACAACAACCCAGCCACCAACATCTCCAGCCTCTATCGTGAGCCATCAACACTTCCACAGTCCTAATGCTAGACCAGTGATGGCAACCGTAATCTCGGTGCCAGGTGAGCTTCTCCTTCCCCTTCCCTCTTTGTTTTTCTTATTCTTCTGCACGTAAACATGCAGAAAATAAATTATAATTCACGTTCTGCTGTTTATAACGCAGCTTAGTCACTGGACTGAGCCAATGACAAAATTATATGTTTGATGGCAAAGTAGTAATTATAATATTACAAAAGCTTTTTAATCATTAATTAGAATATAATGATAATTTTGTTAATAATTTAATATTTTTTATTGATATTTTTTAATGTATCTGAGTAAGGATATAAAGTGTTATCAACTTATAAATTTTAGGCTATAAACTATAATTTTTTTTTTAAAAAAATAGAGGTAAAAAAAAAAGAGAACTAAACTACAAGATAATCAATGTGATTTTCTCTAAGATAAAAAAAACAAAAAAAAACATGCTCCTTAAAATATGGTGTCTTTTTTCTTTTCTTTTGATAGACTTAAGATATGTTTTCTTAATTAAGGTAAAACAAAAAACATAGGCCAAGGTACCATAAAGATAAAAAAAAAAAAATCAATAAGATTTAATACTATATATATTTATTTTGCGATAACTCACCAAAAGTATGTTGCTGACGAACTTTATTTAAGGTAGTTGAATATTTTCTAATCAATCTATCAATTGTGTCAAATATACTACATTAATTAAGCATCTCTATGCAACAACCCTAGCCCTCCATTTCATATAGATTTTGCTTTCTTCATTTTCCGATGGAGACAGTAATTGATTGATTTTTTCTTGATACAAACACAATATGTGATCACACCGAGTTATTTCAATGGAAAAGAAAAATGCGTTTGCCCCTAAAATTCACCATGGCCATGCTCCGGTAACTCTAAGTGTTGTGCTGTAAAGGTTCTTCTGTGACCTCTTCCTTTTGTTTTCTCTGATAAGGTTTATTTTTTGCTTGCAGAGGTTTTATTTGAAAGTGAATATTCAGTGTTGTTCAGCCTGTCCTAGGAGGGCGAAGGAAAAGTTGGAGAAATTCTCTGGTTCTCTTTTGCACCCATTTCATTCCATATATTTCTTTTAGTAAAGAAACATGCTTTATTTCAATAAATATGAATGTAATATCTCTAGTATCAATAGCATGCTTGATGTTTTTATGGGCCATCATGGTCTAAGATAGTCTCATCAGCTTAGCCAAATGTATTTTTTTGCAAGGAAATAAGCAACTGGGTTTCCATTTTTTTACTAGTTTTTAGTAAAACTCGTTCTTGTTTCTTCCTTTTATTTTGTTTTCCATTTGCCAGGAGTGCTTGCAATCACCATTGATACAGAACAAGGTTTGGTAGCTGTTACAGGCACAGTAGACCCTCAAATAGTTATACAGAAATTTGCAAGGTGGGGCAAAAAAGCAGTGCTTTGCTCCCCCGAAAAGGACCCTGTCAAAGGAGACTCATCAGACTGTTCTTGCTGTGACGATGACTCCGATTCTGAATGCGACTGTGATCGAAATTATGATGAAAAAGTATCTAAAAGCCAGAATATTGGTACTACTGGGGCCAAACCTCCAATTGTTTCTAGCACCAAAAAGAGAAAGAAACTTTGCTGGCTTTTGGGTTTGTTTAGTAAATTGCAGGATGCTGCTAAACCCAAATTGCCTCATGGTGCTCCTCCAGTTTTCAGGCCCAACAACACGCAGGCTCCTGGCAATGTGTTTTCTCTAGGAATGTCTGCTATGCCTTACGGAGGTTCAAGACCACAGTTCCCACCATGTTGGGCGAGGCCACAGTATGGAAGTCAAATTCATGGACCAACCGTGTACGGAAGTCCAGCTATGCTACCATATCCACATTATATTCAGCCAACGTACCCACCACCACCAGTACTTCAGCCACCTGGTTTTTTTCAATCAAGACCTCCACCACAGTATAGGCCCATGATCCATTATTCCAGATATGAAGACAACTATGTTTAATTGGTCAACCGCTTGAGACAGCCTTGTTTCTTGTTTATGACCGAATGAGGACTGCAAGCTTGGTAACAATGATATGTTTTGATTCCATTCTCCCTAATTTGTTCAAAACTTTCTTCTTTTCATCTTTTTCATGCATGAATGTAATTATAATTAGTGTCTTTGTTAATACGGTGTAGGGTATTTTTTAATTAAAAGTATATTAAAATAAATTTTTAAAAAACTTTTTTACTTTAAAATGTTAAAATCATCAAAATCAGCTATTAAAATCTACATTAATTTGATGTTTTTCAGGCAAAAAGTAATTTAAAAAATACTTAAAAAAAAAAGTTATTGCAATATCAAACAAGCATTAAGTATATATTTGATATTGTGATAGTTTTTACGATTATGATTTAAACAAAAAATTTTAAATTATAAATGATAGGTTTTCTAAAATCAAAATCCAAGATAAATTTTTTAGTAGAAATTATGCAAACCAAACTCCTTTAAACCAATAATTGGGGCAAAAAGTAATCCCAACCACAAAAACAAAACGATGCTAAAACGGTATTTTACTTGTAAACACATCAAGACTAAACAGACCTCGTGGCAAACTTAAGTTTTCAAACTTAGCTAGAACTTTAATGGAGATTTCCAGTAATATAACAATAAAACTGTGAAAGATGCGTGCCTTGACTTAGCCACAGTTTTCGGCCAGTAAATAGTCCAAGAAGATCATATACAATGAATGCTAGAAAGCTGTTTATTCAAGGCTTGGCTCTTGAACTCAGCTGCTCTTCATGCGGACATCATCATGCATGCGGAAGAAACTAGCAAGACGACGGCTAATACATAGCTGTATAATTTGTTAATTCTTACGCATGGAAACAATTCGTGAAACAAATTAATAAATTTGTTTTGTTCCTCCGGGATCCTATCAACCAATTACAGACAGTCATTAACTACCTGCTTATTTGTTTTTCTCAAGAAAAAAATAAGAGCTACAAGTTTCTCTTGCGCCTTAACGTTGAAATTCCAAGTTTTTGCTTGCACTAAAAACAGTGCATGACCTGGTCTAAAGAACAAGCTTCTGGGTTTTTGTTTTTATTTTGAGAAGAAGCAATTCCTTATCTGCACTTTCTTGAATTTTTTAGTGGTGGGATATACTGATATATTCCAGGGCTTCTTTCTCTGCACAAAGTCCTCGCTCCCAAGTTTGGCTGTGAGGTCAGGACTAAGCTCCAGTGTTATGATCAGTGATCAGGGTTAGGCTCAAGTAGGCCTGCATGCGTAGCCACTGTCAATGAGCTAAACTCTGCTAATGCATTCAAGACTTGAAAGTAAACAAAGCTTACACACGGCCAGATTGCAAAGACAGAAGTTATAATTTTTTGAAGGGTTGGATGATTTATTTCACTAAATATACGGAATTAAAATTATTTTAAAAAAAATATTTTAAATTATAACCCTTTAAAAGTTTTTCCCCAATTTGAGCCCCCAAAATAAAATTCCCAACTTCCCCACTGCGCAAAGGGCCATTGATCCTGGCCAGTTATTGCATTAGCCTAACTGCAATCTAGCTAGAAACTTTTGCATGGATGTGTTGCTGATCTTGAAGTTCTTCCAGGGCTACTGACATGAACTAAAGCCTGAACGTTTCTGGTTTGACTCTCTCTATGCACAGAAAAACTAAAAAATAGAAGAAATTAGTGTACATAACAGCCTTGTATATACCATGATTTAAAGGTTTTAAGTAAAAGGGGATATACGCATAGATATTTCATCCTGGATTTATTAAATAATTTAGTTGTTGACAAATACAAGAGAAAGCTTTGTCAGCCAGAGTGGACAAACACTCTTGTTCATTTACCTTGTTAATGGAAATGTTTCCATGCCATGAGGCAAGTTTTTGATTGGCTAGATAGGAATGAATGAATGGATGGAACGTGATTCAAAATTGGCTTTATGTAATCTGTGATGGTTATGCGGTGATGTTTAGGCGCGGTTAAAATGAAAAAAATAATTGATTAAAAATAAATTTTTTTATATTTTTGTATTATTTTAATATGTTAATATTAAAAATAATTTTTTTAAATAAAAAAAACATGATTTTGATGTATTTTCAAGTAAAAAACACTTTAAACCATAATTTTTACCATATTTTCAGACACCCTTTAAATAAGAATGTTTTCTTACTTTGATGATGAATATTTAAATTTTAAATGATTGGGCTGGTTTTATGATTAAAAAGGTTTTTTTTAATTAAGTATTTAAATAAATTTATTATTTTAAAATACATCAGATCAATGTAAATGTAAGTTTTTAAAATCATTTATAAAAATAATAATTTATTATAGTAAAATAGTGAACCAAAAATAGTTGTATTGTTTATATATATATATATATATATATATATATAAAAGAAGATGCCGCCTAAGAGCAAAAGGGGTTAGGGACAAGCACTTCATTCCTTTGGCAAATCCAAGGCCTAGGCGGCGCCACCGACGACAACCTTGCCCGTGTCTCCTTTTTTGTCCTCTTTCCCCCCCTCCTTCCTCCTCTCCATCCACCCCATTTTCTTGTTTTTTTTTTTTTTTTTATTCTTTGGTTTTTGCCCGCCATTGTATATACTTAATCACATACTTCGCTCTTGTAAAATCAATGGGACTTTGATTTTGTAAATTAGCAAAACTACCCCACCAATCCCAACCACGATCCGCTCTAGCTTAGTATTGATTTTTCTTGCAAGAAGAAGAGTCACTCCTTGATTTCGTTATTTATAATTTCAGTGAAATGGGATTTTTTATAATCGAATGATTTGTGCTCTAACCCATTAAGATTGCATTAAGAGAGTTAATTAAAATTGCCATGTTAGAATATGTCGTCTAGTAAGACCAACTATATTCAATAGAAGCCTTAATGTCACAGTACTCATATAGTAAAAAGGATAAGGTTTTGTCTTGCAAAATGATAAAATAACATTTTGTTTTAATTACTATTTCTTGTAAATGTGTTGATGTTACAGTGTGTAATGTCTAAGCCCTCCTCGCTAATCTATAGTATAAAGAGATAAATGTAGGTGGTTTAATGATAAAAGTTTGGGACTAAAAGATTTACTTCTCTTGTGATCTCAGATTCGAGTCATATGGTTGCTAATATAATGATTACTGGAGGTTTACATGATCATTAACTTCAGGGTCCGTGAAATTAGTTAAAGTACGCACAAGCTAACTCAAATATCCACGTGAATTAAAAAAAAACAAATATAATTTCTTTTGTCATAATGTATATGGTAAAGTCCTTTTCAGAATATTGCATTGTTGAGGTCCTTGTCCAAATTGCCATTTTCAGTGGGCCCATATCCCTCGTTTTCTTTTCTAAGAAACAAAAATTAAAAAAAAAGGGAAAATCGGGCCTCTCTTTCATTATATTTTATCACAAATCTCCAATCAAGTATTGACTACTCATTGTACTTTCCAATTTAAGCTGTTACAGAATGAGAAAGGGTCCACTTATTCCAAACTCTCTTGTTGAGCTGGGCCGGCCCAAGAAAGTGGGGCCCCGCCATGAAAATGTCATTTAGTGCAAGCACAATCATTCCGCAGGGAGATGACAAATCAAGTCCCTAGAGCAAACTGCTAAGCTTTGGTTGATTACTGAGAAAGCTTTGTTAGGGGTGATAAAATTAGTGTCTTGAATCACTAACCTCCAACCACACGGCGTTGGATTAGCGTTTTGTCTCTGCCTCTCTTTCCCTTTCCGATGCATACTGGACAAAGAGACAAATGCCAAATTCTGTCCAAATAAAAAGAGAAAAAACAGCACCCCTAGCGTTTCCCCTATAGCAACTCAAAGGGCTAGCTCTAGCTTCATGTGAGAGAGCAGCATTGGAGAAACACCAAAAACCTCACTATCGTTTTTTGTTTGAGCGAGGAATTGAGTAAAGTGTAGAGAGAAAAGATGATTAATGCTCTCTGTGGAAGCATGGGGTCTCTCAAGAGCGAGAACTCATGCAACAAGTTGCAACCAACTTCTCCTAATGAGTCATCATCAGTCACTGAATCTAAAAAAACTACCCAGTCTTTTGAATTTGAACAAAATAGCCTAACCCCAACAAGCCTAAACTTACCTGCAGTCAAATTTGAGTTGGATGGAGATGTTGAAGTCCAGTCACCTGATAGTTCCATGTGGGAGAGCTTTTTCACTGATAATTTTGACTCTGACTTCATGATCTCATCTCCAGTGAGGAACTTGCCATCGCCACAAACTTCAAGCTACAATCACAATTATGCTCATGCAATGCAAGGGCAGAGTCTTTCAGGCTGCTCTCCTCCTAGATATTTATCTCAGCTTGGAGCTGCTTTTAGTACTATCCACAAAGGGAAGGGACAGAGTCCACTCCATAGAATGTGTAACTCTCCAAATAATCAATTCATGCAAGTTGAGAGCCTTTCTTTACCAGGTATTGAGGACTTCTTGGATGATTTTCAAAGAGATGGGTACGGAGAAGGATACCAACAACCACCTAAGATGTCAGGCAGCAATGGACAATTGTTTGATATGTCAACCACAGTTCCTGCAATGTTGGATTGCTTGACGATACAGAATCCCTCCAGGTTTTGTACTGGGTCGGTGAGTGAAACATCATCAGGTTCACCAATGACGCAGGAGAGCGATATTTATCAGATGGGTTCTGTTGGAATTGCACCATCATCACAGCAACTATTACAGGAAAACCAGCAGCAGCCGCAACCGCTGCCACTACCACCAACACAACCACAACCTCCACCAACAACCCAATCCCTGCAACAGCAACCACAGAGTCTTAACCATACCTTGATGGTATCTCTTCCTATTGGCTCTGAGCAGGTAATCTCACCCCCCCCCCCCCCCAACCCCTCATCATCCAATAATAATAGTAGAAAAGGATATCATTGCTTAACATGACAAGACAACAAATTGGATCTTCATGAATCTATTTCACTTTGAAGTGAAAGGTGACAAAGGTAAAAACTAAGGGTGAATATGCACGACAAAACTAAAGACGTTCTGTCTTGAACTACTTGCAGAACTATTCTAATTGGTTAGGGAATTATTGTACTATCTACTAATATTCAATGACTAGGAATTATATAAGCACATTTTCCTTCATTACACAATACAAATCTTAAGGTCATATATTTATTTTGCAGGAACAAGATAGTGGCCTCCAACTACTAAACCTCCTCCTTGCTTGTGCTGAGGCGGTATCCAATGAAGACTACATGCTAGCTAGAAGATATCTCCACCACCTCAATAGAGTCGTCAGCCACCTTGGCGACTCCATGCAAAGAGTTGCGTCCTGTTTCACTGAGGCTCTAAGTGCTAGGCTGGCTGCAACCCTTACAACTAGACCTAGTACCTCCTCTTCAAAAGCCTTCTCTCCTTTCCCTCCAAACTCCATGGAGATTCTCAAAATTTACCAAATACTTTACCAAGCTTGCCCTTACGTAAAGTTTGCTCATTTCACTGCTAATCAAGCAATTTTTGAGGCCTTTGAAACTGAAGAACGTGTTCATGTTATTGACCTAGACATTCTTCAAGGCTATCAATGGCCAGCTTTCATGCAAGCCCTGGCTGCTAGACCTGGTGGCGCTCCATTCCTCCGAATAACTGGAGTTGGATCCTCTATGGAGAATGTTAGAGAGACCGGTCGGTGCTTGACAGAACTAGCTCATTCTCTTCATGTTCCATTTGAGTACCACCCAGTTGCTGAAGAACTTGTAGACCTTAAACCACACATGTTCAATAGAAGGGTTGGTGAGGCTCTTGCTGTTAACTCTGTTAACCGGCTCCACCGTGTCCCCGGGAATTGCCTGGGGAACCTATTAGCAATGATCCGTGACCAAGCGCCAAACATAGTAACAGTAGTTGAGCAAGAAGCAAGCCATAACGGACCATACTTCTTAGGTAGGTTCCTAGAGGCATTGCACTATTATTCAGCAATTTTTGACTCTTTGGATGCAACTTTTCCGCCAGATTCTTCACAAAGGGCAAAAGTGGAGCAGTACATATTTGCTCCAGAGATAAGGAACATAGTGGCATGTGAGGGAGCAGAGAGGTTTGAGAGACATGAGAGGCTTGAGAAATGGAGGAAGCTAATGGAAGGGAAAGGGTTTAAGGGGGTGCCATTGAGTGCAAATGCAGTGACTCAGTCCAAGATCTTATTGGGCTTGTATTCCTGTGATGGGTACAGATTGACAGAGGACAAAGGCTGCTTGCTCTTGGGGTGGCAAGATAGAGCCATACTTGCTGCTTCTGCATGGAGATGCTGATCTTAATCAATCTTCTTTCCTTTTCACGTACGTGTATGTGCAAGCTCCTGTTATCCACAGACTTTATATATGTATTGTTTGTCTAAAGTAAATCCATGCAAGAAAAACAAGGTAGATGCCAAAGAATCAACTAGGGTCAAAAAAAGGGATAAGAGGAATGATCAATGATGTGTGTACTCTGTTTGTTTTATAGGGAAAAAGATCTTCTTTTTTTTTTTCTTTTTTTTATTCGCTAGGATTAGGTCAAATTAACACCATTTAATTCATTTATCTACTATTTCCTGTTTGAATAATGAGAAGATAATTGTTTTATTGGATACAGGATCTGGACTCCAGAATATCATTGATCCCGCCCTAGATGTCGTGCCCATTGGACTATGCACACCTTCTCGAGATTGATGGTGAGATGAGGACGAATCCACTCCTTTCTTTAACAGATTTAAGTATGTGGAAGGGAACGCTGACATGCATCCATCAGGCACCGCTGCTTAATTAAGATTGTGATGCCAGCAACTTTGTATTTTAATCTCATTAATGCCATGATTATAACAAAAGTTATGGGGCACACAATCATTTTTCCCGTACATAATGACAATCAGCAAAACCCTTCTCTCTACCCCCACATGAGCTCTTCCTACAAGGTTGATTGATTTCCATTCCTTGTAAATGTGATTTGGTAATTTTTTTGAAGTATTTTTTTTATTAAAATAATATTTTTAAAATTATTTTTAATATCATGAAAACACAAAAAAAAAAATTTGAAATAATATATATATATATATATATATATATATATATTTCAATTTTTTCAGATACAATTTTTTTTAAAAAAAACAAACATATCTTCAACAAATAAGAAAACACAAGCTCTACCCACCCTGATATTGCCTGGTCAGAAAATGCGCGTCTGATTCCTTACATGTGTTCAAGCTGCAAGAGCAGAATTGAATGGTCTCACAAATAACAGCACATCGAAATTCAACCAGTGGCCAATTTAAGTCGTTCTACTTAATTATAAGATTTCAGAGAAGATCAAACCCGTATGCCTTGTATAAAATAAATATAAAATGAGAGTGCAGGCTTGCAGCTATAAAAATACATAAACACCCATTTATAGTGTAAATACATCACCAGCACACTGTTACACGGGGATGCCCTCAAACAAACATGTAGAGTGAGATGAGGTATGGCATCATTTTACAAGTTATTGTCTTCCCAGTAACTGATTTCCATCGCCATGAGATCCTAGGAACTTCAAGGCGACCTCACAAGCTTAAACCTTCAAGGAGCCCGACTCCCTTATAATATGGAGCATGAACAGAAATTTTTTCTTGGGGCATCGTCTACCTTCTTCTCTGTTCAGACAAACAAACAAAATAAGTTTGAACTTGTATAAAGCACATTGGAGGAGAGAGGAGGAGAAAAAAAAACTCTAATTACAGCTGTATCCTATTACAGATCGGAGTTTTCATCTGAATGAAAATCAAGATTCGATAACATCTTTTCATGACAATTTTAGCTGAATACTGTCTCAGAAGATGTTCTCAGAGGTGTTGTTCCTCAGAAGACATGAATATGTGTCTTCAAACATAACAATATGGAAGCACATAAGAGTAGCAATTCAGAACAAGATTTTTACCGTGCATAAAGGCAACATATATTCATGTGTTAAATACTAAAACTACCTGCTTTTGCTTTGGCTAAAGATGGCTGGACAACAACATGCATGGTAATGACCCCTTTTGGGAGGTCCCCAAAAGAAACCCTACACTGGCCAACGGTCTTGTTGTTTTCCAGGATTTTCCCAGCATTTATCAGTTTGACATCATTTGCTGCCTTCGGTGCAATTTTTTTATCTAAGACAAGTCAAAAATTTTAGATCTGTAGTTAGAAAACAGAGATTAAGAACAATGTATCTCTTACTTGACAAAGTAGAATAAGTTAAATGCCAAAGAAAAAATGAATACTACTTGGTTCAAAGAAACCATATCATCCTAGTATAAGGAAACGGTTAACATTTTATTTAAAGGGGATATCCAATTTCTACAGAGCCTAAAAAATGAGGGGGGGGGGGGGGGGGGGGGGGGGGGTGGTTTTTTATTT
>Ga0325410_1006247_pt1 | contig 13089 bp, 7 predicted proteins | sample PopdelMetagenome_16_FD_206182 | JGI IMG/M metagenome (GOLD analysis project Ga0325410, IMG submission 206182) | Populus deltoides microbial communities from Bellville, Georgia, United States - Xylem-PdIQD-R3 | ecosystem: Host-associated > Plants > Phyllosphere > Stem > Wood/Secondary xylem... | reverse complement strand
GATGCATCAGGGGGAAAAACTATGCATGAGGGTGCACTTGTTCTCGTAGGATTCATGTGGTCTCTAAGTGTTCTAACCCGAATATTCTCATTATTCTCATTATGAAGCGATTGGTTATCTTCTTCGGCCATATTTTCTGAAAATGATGAGGATACCCTACAAAGTCTACCACTTAATGTACGTGACCACACTCTCATGCACGTGTAAGAAGAGAATAAAAGGAAGAAGAAAGTAAAAGAAAAAGAAACAAAACAATAGAAACAAAGTTAGATACACGAACAATGAAAAGAGAAAATAAAATAAATACTATAATTTGTACAAGAATTTACCTCCCCGGCAACGGCGCCAAAAACTTGACACGACCAAAAGATTGATGTCTTCTCCCAAGTGTAGGAGTGTCGAAGTAATAAATAACCCCGCAAGACCGGGGTCGAACCACAGGAAGGTTAATTGTATAAATTATAAGTAGCAATAATACAACAATAATAGTAACAACAATAACAATAACAATAACAATAAGAACAACAACAACAACAACAACAACAACAATAATAATAATATTAGTAGTAGTAGTAATAATACTAATAATAGTAATAGTAATAGTAGTAATAATAATAATACCAATAATACTATTAATAATGATAATAATAAAGATTAAGAAGAAGAAGAAGTTGATGAGAACTTTGAGATGGAAGATTAACGTAAGGATTAAACAATGATAACAATAAATGTCAAGGTTAGAGGATCCACTAATGATATTTCAAACAAGTATAGTATAAACTCTTATTATTCAATTGGAAACCACACACAAAGGAGGTTCCAATCAGATTATAAATTGTTAACATGATTACATTAGTTATCTTATTCGAATAATGCTAATACTTGTAAATATTGTCAGGCATTCATGATTATAACTTATGTTAACAACAAATCAAGTTACTTTCATAGATCAGGTGTCGGTTATACCATACAGCATGGGCTATGAAAGTGCCAAGTATTTGTTGTACCAAGTGTTACACAACATAAATCTAGATTAACCATTTAACAAGCAAAGTAGTAAAAGTGAACAAGATAACAAATATAAAGCATGTTAGTATCCAACATTAAGGTCCATGTTAAGTTTATATTATACTTATTCTTACACCATTAGTGTACCCTTTTCACCTTGACATAATTAACTTAGCTACATATAATGAAAGAAAGAAACATAAATAAACAAGACAAGAACATAAATGAGAAAGAAGTTAACTAAGTAAAGAAAAGGAAATGAAAGGCATAAACAAGAGATTAATATAAACAAAACTTAAATATTACAAAAGAGAGAACAAGAGCATGATCTTGATCTGAACACCAAGATGTCTAATACATGGCAAATGCCTCCTTTTATAGGCCAAAATTCGGAACTATTGATTTGTTGACTAATTGATGAATGGGTGGCCACATCTTGACTTGATGACAATTCTTATCTTCTTGTCTGCCAAAAACGTCATTGATAACATCATAATTTGAATAGACTTCAATCATGAAAGTTCTAGGAAATTGTCGCATATTTCTAGGGTAAAAATTTGAGATCATTTGGACTTCTAGAACTCGAGATATGGGCTGAACACTGAACAGTGTCTGTGCTGCAGGACAGATTCGGACTTCTTCGTTGTTGCTACAATTTGGACTTGAAAACAGCCTTGTTAAATCTTGGGCTCCTCATGAAAGTTGTATACCTATGTCTTACCTTTCCATCCATATAAAGTAGACCTAAATCCGAGATCTACAGCTCTAGATATGACTTGATTACCGAACAATGTTCCAGTTTGGACTGCACCAACATCTCTTTTCTAAGTTTGGCCATCTCTTTGTCCTTTCAATTTCAGTACTTCAACTCATCAATCAATTCTTTCATTTATGTGATAGGCCTGCATTTAAGATGAACACTTACCATAAATTAAAGGTATCTTATATTATTAGCTATGTTATTATAAAACATGCTTTAGTTAAGGAGTTATTGATACTTCAAGTGCAGAATGATGATATAAAACCTTGATAAAAATGCACTTTTAAGTACTAATCATACAACTTGCGGATCGTAGTTTTGTTTACCCACTTGTTGTGATAGAAGATGTCCTAGTTAAGATTGATAGTTTGGTCATTCCATGTGACTTTTATATTCTTGATATGGAACATGATTCTTGTGATTCATCAAACAGCACTTCTATATTGTTTGGGAGACCATTCTTGAAAACTGCCAATACAAAAATTAATTGTGGGAAGGATACTTTGTCTATAGAAGTAGGAGATGAAAAGATTGAATTTAATTTTCATGATGCAATGAAATATCCTTATAACAATGTTTATTCTATCATATGCTATGACCAAGTTGATAAGTGTGTGCAACAAGTTTTTGATTTTGATTGTGAGGATGGATTAAGCGTAGCTTTGAGCTATGGCTATGATTTTACCGAGATAGAAGAGATGGAGAGGCATATATGTGTTCCCCAAAACGTGCACGAATCGGCATTGGCTTTGCAATCTTTCCAAACTGTTCCCCATGGTAATGTCTTTGTTGATTTAGTACTTTCACATAAAAAGATTTTACCATCTATTTTACAGGCCCTTGAGTTAGAATTGAAACCTTTGCCCGATAATTTAAAGTATGTATTCATTGGTGACAACAATACACTTCCTGTTATCATCGCAAAAGGTTTGACAAGTACGCAAGAGGAAAAACTTGTGAAATTGTTGTGTGATCATAAGACGGCTATTGGATGGACTTTAGCCGACATCAAGGGCATTAGTCCCTCAATGTGTATGCATCACATACTATTGGAGGACAATGCAAAACCAACAAGGAAAATGCAAAGAAGGTTGAACCCGCCTATGATGGAGGTAGTGAAAGCTGAAATTTTGAAATTGTTAGATTCAGGCGTCATTTACCCCATCACGGACAGTAAATGGGTGGCCCCAATCCATGTGGTGCCTAAGAAGACTGGAATCACGTTGGTGAAAAACAAAAATGATGAACTCATCCCTACACGCATCTCAAGTGGATGGAGAATGTGTGTTGATTACAGAAAGCTAAATCTTGTTACACGCAAGATCATTTCCCATTACCATTCATGGACCAAATGATTGAACGCTTGGCAGGTAAGTCTTTTTATTGCTTTCTTGAATGGATATAGTGGAAATTTTATGTGGATTAAGTAGCAAGGAGATGTGTACTACAAGATGAATTTCATTATATTCTCACTTTTTGTCATTCTCATTCTTGTGGTGGGCATTTTGGAGCAAAAAGAACGGCTTATAAGGTACTTGAAAGTGATTTATAGTGGCCTTCTATTTTTAAAGATGCATATCACTTCTGCAAATCATGTGAGAAATGCCAAAGAACAGGTAATATCAATCATAAGAATCAAATGCCTTTAACGAATATTCTTGTAAGTGAAATTTTTTATGTTTGGGGTATTGATTTTATGGGTTCATTTCCTTCTTCTTTTGGCAATCTTTATATCCTTCTTGTTGTAAAATTATGTGTCCAAGTGGATTGAGGCAAAAGCCACACAAACTAACGATGCTAAGATTGTTTTAGATTTTGTCAGGACTCACATATTTGACATGTCTGGAATCCCTAAAGCTATCATTAGTGATCGTGGCACTCATTTTTGCAATCTTTCAATGGAAGCATTGTTACACAAATATCATGTGACTCATCGGACTTCAATAGCATACCATCCTTAAAAGAATGGCCAAGCTGAAATTTCAAATCGAGAAATCAAGTCTATTTTGGAGAAGACAGTGCAACCTAACCGACAAGATTGGAGTCTACGACTTGGTGATGCACTTTGAGCTTATCGGACTGCTTACAAATCACCTATAGGAATGTCACCTTATAGGATGATTTATGGAAAAGTATGTCATCTACTGGTAGAGCTTAAACACAAAGCTTATTGGGCCATTAAAAAATATAACATCGATTGTGATGCTGCTGGGATTGCAAGAAAGTTGCAATTGCAAGAGTTGGAAGAGATTCGAAATGATACTTACGAGAATGCAAGGATTTACAAAGAAAAGACTAAGAGTCTCCATAACCGAATGATTACAAGAAAAGAGTTTAATGTTGGAGACAAAGTCCTTCTTTTTCATTCGTGTTTGAAACTTTTTCCTAGAAAGTTACGCTCTCGTTGGATTGGACCATTTGTTGTTTCTAATGTTTTTCCTTATGGTGTAGTTGAAATTCCAAGTTTAGAAACCAACAAAGTACTCAAGGTCAATGGGCATCGCTTGAAACCTTTCTATGAAGGTTAGACTACAGAACTCACCGCTTCTGTGGAGTTAGCTGAACCAATCTATGAAGAATGAGCATGCAACATGTCGAGCCAATGACATAAAACAAAAGCGCTTACTGGGAGGCAACCCAGAACAAAAAGATAAAAAAAAAAAAAACAGATTTGCTTTCTTTTTCTCTTATCTTTTATTTTTTGCATTTTACTTTATTTTTTTCATTCTCCTATATTCTTTTTCTTTATTTCAACATTGAGGACAATGTTGTGTTTTAAGTGTGGGGGTATTGGGAGAATGTTGGTTTTCTAATTTTGGTTTTCTTTGTTATTTTTCAAAAAAAAAAATTATGTTTGATCTTTTGAACTCCCATTGGTTTTTGAGAATATAAGTACTATGTATGAGAATTCGTTCAGATAGATGAAGATATAAATCAAATGAATGAGTGTGCATGCAAATTTTAATGTTTAATTGGTTTAGGGATTGACTTTGAGAATATGTCATGTTGACTTTATAGTGTTAAACTAATGCAAGCTTTTGAGCCTTCAACATTATATTCTTTGATTGTGCATTCTTTCAATGATATGTATCTCTAGAACTTGCTTCATATCTTTTTGAGATTACATTCGCATTACATATATACATGAAGATGATAAAGGCATTAGAAATTTTAACCATTTGAGCCAAAAAGCCAACCTAAAGCAAATTATCCTTAGTAAACCCCTTTTGAGCTTGTTTATATTTTCTTTGCTTTATCCATGTATGAGCCTTAACTTTTTAAATGTTTTCCTTTTCCCTTGGCCAAGGATTAGTAGAGCATATACTTGTGATATCTCATGGAATTATGGTTGGAAATTATGTGAAAAGAAAGAAGAAGAAGTGATGCTTGATGAAAAGATGGGCAAAGTTGCCAAAGGTAAAAAAATAAAAAATAAAAAAGAAAATAAAAAAAATAAAAAAGTGTTCATTTATATTCTTAAGATTGCACAAGTTAAGCCCTTCTTGCACATGTATTAGGTTGATTATAGATTGTCTCATATGTGTTGAAGCCTCCTTGAAGTTAGCTTTTGCTTAAATACTCTAAACAAGCATATTCATTGCCTCATTTAGCTTTTTGGCCTTTAACCTTATGATTGGTCCAATTGACACCTCTAGTAGTTCTTTTATCATGACAAACTGATTTGTATCAAGTTGATAGCTTAAGACTCATATTGTGAATCAGAGTATAGACCTAAGTCAACTCAACATTTTACTTTCTTAAAAAAAAAAAGGTTCAAAATAACATCTGATAGTATCATAACTATGAAACCTTATTGATAGGTTATTATTTCAAGACCTAGATTGCAAGTCAAGGTGTTGACTTGAGCTAACTCAACATTCTATTTTTTTAAAATAAATTAAAATAACATCATTTTAATAAAAAAAAATTAAGTTTTTCTATTAACTTAGCCCAAACCAAGCTCTAAGTCACTAAGTGACTAAATTGACTCTTTAGACTAAAGCAAATTATATGACTAGGTGTCCTACAACAATTGATTGATTGATTCATAATGGCAAGTGATAAACATTTTAGAAGTAAAAATTTATTGAAAATACACGGATGCATGCCTTGATAATTTTGGATGAGCCTAGTAAGAGTCCCTAATCTTTAAGGGCAATCTTAATTAGATACCCAACTAATTTTATGTCTTAATTAGATCATTGATGTATGAATAAATTCTCAATCAAATTATTTCTTTATTTTCAATCAATAAAATTGTTAAGTAATGGCATGGAATTCAAGTGATTTCTCTTTATTCATTAAAAGATCATCAAAATTCCTAAAATTCGAACTTTAAATCGCATGAAACTTGCGAGCATCATTTATATATATATATATATAATTTATTGGATATCACGTGATGTTGAGAACTTTAATAAAGTCATGAATTTTTTTTTAAAAAAAAAAAAAAACAGAGAGAGAGAGAAATGAAACGAGCTTCACGTATTATTTAACAATTTTACTAATTGAAAAGTAACAGGGAAAACAAAAAAACAGCGTCGGCTTTTGAGTTTGGACGTCGAACAGCACTGATATAGAGTAGAAAGCGATGTCGTTTTAAGAAAGAGAAGAGAGACGCGCACGCTAGGACATGGTTACGGTAGAAAGGTGGGTAGAATATCTGAAAATCGTGTGACTTAGACCTCATCATTGACTTTCAAAACGGCATCGTATACAGCCATGGAGGTGGGGTGGGGCAATGCTTGTGAAATAGTTATTTGACTATTATATCGCCGCTGTAAATTAGAATTTTTTTTTTATTAAAAAATTATATATATTAATTTTTTCAATGTATTTTTATAGTTAAAAAAATGTAAATAAAAATAAAAAAATTTATGTATAATCAAATAAATTGAGAACTGTAAGTTAATAAATAAAAAAAATCATAAACGATAATTAAAAACAAAACTAAAAAAAATTAAAAGACAAGTACAAATCAAGATATTTAACATCGTTGGACGGGACATTTAAGTGGTTGTGTTTGCTAAATTTTTTTATAAAAATATTTTTTTATTCAATTAAATGATAATAAAAATAGAAACACATTAAATTGAATAAAATAAAAGAAAAAAAATTATGCAAGTTATATACAATAGAAATATTATATAAAAATAATTTTTTTTATTTTAAATAATAAAGTTCTTCTATGCAAAAGATAAAAAAACAAATATAGATAAATAAAATAAATCTCTTCAAAAATTAAATATACACAAAATAACTAAAAAGTAAATGTTATTTAAAAGAGGCTATATAAACAAAATAAAAGAGAGAATGTGTATTTATCTAAATATAAATAAAGTAATAATGATTAAAAATTAAAAAAAAAACATTAATTTTAAAAATTAAAAAAAATAAGGAAGTCAGGCCAGCCCACTTGACCCATTTTATTTGAGGTCGCGTGCTTGGACCTTTATTTATTTTTATTGCAGTTGGGACAGACAACATATTATCCGTCTTAATTTTTCAAATAAATAAATAAATCAGACAACGCGTCGTTTGATTTCACTCAGATCTCGATTATTATAGTGGCCAAAAAATCAAGGTGAAAGGTTTTTTAATCCAAAAACTCATTTTTCAATTCATTTTTTACCCAAAACATCATAAAAATCTTGATAAACCTAATTTGATCTAAAGAAAAACCAAAACACCATCTGAAAGCTCAAAATCAACACAAAATAAAAAATCTTTCTAAGCTCAGATATATTTTTAAGGCATTTTCAAAGTTAAAAAAATAGCATCTAAAATGAATTTTCTACATCAAATAAAACTATTTAACACAAAAAATTAATCATTTGATGGTTCAAATCAATGCGAACAACATCTTTTTCTTTTTACCATTATAATTTGTTGACTTCTCTCTCTACTTTTAAATTAAAAACTAAAAATAATAAAAATTAAATTTTATATTAAAATTAAATTAAAAAAATATTAAAAGACCAAATATATATAATTTTTAAAGTGTAAAAATAAAATTAAACTTTTTGAAACCATAATGTGAAATCATTTTTCCTTTAATTATTTATCTTTTAATATTATTCTTGGTCAATTTTGTTTAAAAAAATGTTTTTGCAGCTCACACTCAAACGATGTCATAATGTAAAAAAGAAAGATAGCAAGCCGATGCACTATAACTAACAGTATTACACCAGTAATTACCTTACATAACAAACAAGAAAGCAACAATCCATCTATCTATCTTCCACTACGCTCCTTCCTTCCTTCCTTCAGAATTAATATTATTATTCAACAACAACAGCAACAGTAGCTTTAGCAGCAGCAACAGATAAAGCAATGGCATCTTCAAGATTTTCTCTCCTCTTCCCATTCTTTGTTTCCTTCCTTCTTTGCATCATCTCTCACCCTGTCCTTTGTGACGGTAGGTTATCCTTTTTCTTTTCTTTTCTTAAATGCCCTTTAGCTAATTTGTTTTTTTACTTGATCTTGCCAAATTTTTGCGAGATCTGATTAGCTGTTAATTAGTCTTGGTGGTTATATTAATTAATCTGGATACTTGGTAATTGGGTTGCAGTATTTGTTACTAGCACATGTTGGGTCAATTGCTCTATCTAGGACTTATTTACCATATGTTCTTTCATTGATTTTGCTTCCAATGGTGTCTGTCATCTTATTAGAACTCTTAGCTTGGTCTCTAGTTTAGTTACTGAATTTACCTTAACAAGATTGCTTATCTGACTTGATCTAAAACAACCCACATTTTATTATTTTTGAATTTAGTTAAGATTATTTATGGCCAATTAATCCACTGTAATATAGCGTGGTTTATGGATCTTGATTGGAGACCTTTCCTAAAAAGAATAGAAAGAAGACTTGCTGGTAAATCACATTCTTTAATTCTTCTGATTTTGATTTCAATTCTCACATAAATTGAATTGAATTGATATCTAACCAAATCGCACCCCACTTGGTGAGATTTAAAGTCGTATGGAAATATATGGTTTTAATGGGATGTAGAATTCATTTATATTGCTCAGGACTTTCCGAAACCCTGTAATTGGTAAATGGTATTGAATTGATTTCATTTCATTTCTACCCCAAATCTAATGTTTCCAGACGGGCCGTTGGTGAATTTGCCTTTGCAAGATTGTTTTCATGATTTTCCTTGATCAGTAACCAGCTTATGTTTTCCTTGATCCCTGAATCTTTTGTTTTTCAAGCTTTCGCTTACAATCTTCATGATTTCTTAACCATCTCCTAGAAAATTATAATTAGGCAGTCCCAAGAAAGCTGGAGTAAGAAGTCTCAGAATTCCAGAACAAATTGTTTCTTATCATAGGAGGCCCATCTTTTAGGTTTAGCCAATAAAAATCCTCTCCCAAAAGTTGTATGTTTCCATCAAAATGAAGCACTATTTTTTTTGGTATGTGGCTTTTACTATGAAGGTTTTAGAGTCAGCTATTTACTTGTAAGATTCTATTCCTGTGCTATTTCTGCTCCACAAATTCAAATGCATGTCCTCTTATTTTGATAAGATTGCCTCCGTAATATTTGTTTTGCTATTGGTTTCTCTCATTGTTAATTTTATTTCCGTGTTAGAATTGTTCTTTCCATTAATCTGTTTTGCTGTCAAAATCTTTTTTACGCAAGCAGCTGATACTTAAGATCAAGAAAATGGTTTTCGAAGTTAGTGTCCTCTAAGTTCCCTTGGGTTCAAGCCCATACTATTAAAAGCTACTTTTGCTGCTTGTTTAGAATGCACAAGAATTTGGGAGTTGTCTGAGGTAATTAGTGTTCCGTGGCTTTCTTTTCCAAGAAACAACAAAAAGTTGACATTTATTCCATGATAAAATTCTCTCCCCCGGCTGAAATGTTGACGCGGAGCTTCTCATTCCACCATTTATGTGCAGATCAGGAGGATGGCCTTCTTCAAAGCATTAACAACTATAGGACATCCTTGAATTTGACTGCCCTCACAAAAAATGATAATGCAGAGTGCCTTGCTGGGGAATTAGCTGACCAGTTTAAGGATCAACCATGTACAAATGCCACGGGCTCCAACACAGTACCAGGTACTGAAACGCAGTTCCCCAATTACCCAAGCCTTCTAGCCAAATGCCATCTGAATGTATCCAACACAAGGGACGGAGCTTTGATGCCCGCTTGTGTTCCCAACCTGGATCCGAGTCTTGTGCTAACTAACTTCACGCAGACTCAATACTCGGGTAGCCTTGATGATGCTAAGTTTACGGGAGCTGGGATAGGTTCTGATGGTAACTGGATTGTTGTTGTTCTGACCACAAGCACACCTGAGGGAAGCTTTGTGACTTCTAAGGCAGACAGTTCGGATTACAATGCAGCCAATTTGACAGACAAGAATATCGGTCTAATCTACTTGCTGTTTTTGCTGATGGCTTCTCTCTTCTTGTTGTAAACTAAGTGGATGGCTACCATTAGCACGCCTGAATGCAATTCGATTTTACACGGATACAAACCAGCTGAGGGCAGCTTCTTTTCTTTTATGCAAATTATACCTGCTCCCTTTGATTTCACTTGGTTCTAACTTGATTTGTAATGCTGTCGTTGAGAAAAATGTTTCAGAGTGGACTGATTATTTGTATCACTGTTTTTTTTCTTATTCATACGGAGACAAGAGCTAAAGAAAAGAGAATAAAACTTCTTGTGTACCATATTTGATCTGCTCTTACCTGTCGAACATTATGGGAATTCTTTTTGCTTCTGTGTTCAATCGTATCCTCAGTATATCTCATCGCCATATGATATCATCATCATCATAATGATTTTACATAGCAAAAGTGTAATGTCCTTCGTGCTCTTAAATTCAATGGGGATTATAGTAGTGATTTTTTTTTTTCATTTTAATCATCGAGTTTGTTTTTATTTCATCCCTTTTTTTTCTATGTTTTTTTCAGTTGACAATTTATATTTTGTGTTTCCTTGAAATATGAAGGTTTTGAAAATATTAAAGCTTTTAATTGTAGATTAATTTAATGAGATATATTTTTAATTTGTGGTGTCAAGACAATTAAAAAAATACATACCAAACTAAGAAAAGGAGAAAACATGGTGGCCTACTGAAATTCGCATGAAAAGATTATCTTTAATCTCCATATTTTATGTTGACTTTGTTTTAGGTTTTTTTAGTTTTGAGATTTTTTATTTTGATATAAAACTTTTTTTTCACCTTTTAGTTTCCAAATTTTAGAAAGGAAAGAAAAAATTATTAAAAAATTAAAGAGGAAGGAGAAAATGGTCGGCTGACCATATTCTAACAATAAAAAAATATATTATTGATGTTAATGAATTTCATTTGACTAAATAAGTTCTGTTAATGTGTTTTTATAATTATTTTGTTGGAAATGTAGATCGAGGTTGGAAAAGATTTTTTTTTTTTGTTTGAACTTTATGTTTTAAGACCAATTAATGAGTGTTTGAGTTGAAAAAAAATGGTTTAGTGAAGTTGCAAGGGTGTTTGTTTGATTTTTTAGATGGAAACATGTTGAAAATGATTTTTTCAATCCAAAAAATCTCAACTTGATTTCTGAACACATGTTTAGTGATCGAAATCTAGAAAGGCAAACGTCGCGTTGTTTTTTTTTAAAAAAAAGAGGGAGAACAACATAATATCCTTCCCTTTGACTAACTAAAAAAAAAAAAACAAGCAGACAACCCTAAACTTATAAGCCTATGCACCTATCCTTTTTTTTAATGGACTATACACATTGAATCATCCAGATCTGGGCTTTTTTTTTCCCTTCAATTTACATTATGGTTTATTAAAATAAATTAATCAAAAATATGATTGAGATATTATTTTATTAATACCGTTCAATTTTTATTTTTTTAAATAAGATTATAGTATTCTTTTTATAATATTAGCAAATATTTTTTTTGTATAACCTTTAAGATTTTTTTCCTGAAATTTTTTGTAAACCGTGGATAAAATTCATAAAATTAATAATGAAAAATATTATGTTAAGTGAATATATCAAGTATTGGAATTAAAAAGGTAACTTTGGATGTTGGGAATTTGAAATCAAATTTACATGTGTTAACTTAAAAATAAAAATATGAAAATGGTGGAAAAGTAAAAAGAAAAGCAAATAAAAACCAAATGGAAGAGATAAAAAGAGAAAGCGATGTTCTGAGATATAATAAAATAAAATTTGATCTAGTCTATTTAAAATCGATATTAAAAATGCGTTTAAATCTAAAAAATATAACTAAGTGAACATAAAAGGTACAATGTAGATCTGTAGGGAAAAAAATTGATAAATATGGAGAATTTTTATAAATTCAGGGTGAAAATATTTGGAAAATTATTTTGGAATTTCTTAAAAAAACAAATTAGTATATGATTTTACGTGTCAATGACTTTGATCGTCGGTATAAGCATGTGTGCAATCTTCAGTTTTTACTTGGAAGGGAATGAAATTTGGGGAAAATTTGTATTATAAATAAGGATAAAAATGCCCAATGAATTAGTTAAAAATATTGATGATTTAAGAAAATAAAACATTGAAAAATTCAGATTTTTTGCATAAAAATTACTTGATGTCTAGTTTTATATTATTAAACTTAACTCAATCCAACCATTAAATTAGACTGAAATTTTACGAGTAACCTCTTAACATGTTACTTTATCTAGAATAAAATTTTTTAGTCAATCAGTATTAAAAATCCTATGGAATTATCGGCCTTGAACAATATTAATAAGTATAATTAGCTGCACATCGTAAAAAAAGAAAAAAGAGAAACATGTCAACTCCTATTTAAATGGAAGGTTGAATCTAAAGAAGAACATTTTGTTCCTCATTTTAAAGCCACCCGAAAGTAGCAGCAAAGAAGAACAAGTGTTCTTTGACCATTTCAAGCCTTCTCTCGTCCCTTTTATCCAGGCAAAACCATGAAAACTTAAATACTTTAGATGGAAGAGTGAAACCATGATATAAACATCAAACTTAGAATAAATAGTGGAGAGAGAGAGGGTGTAACACTAGAGAGAGAGTGAAGAAATGGAAGGAAAATAGAGATTTGAGGTGGAGATCCGGTTTTGAGTTTGAAATTTGACATCAAAATGACAAGGAATGTGTGCTTAATCCACCAAACTTACTTTGATTTCAATTAAGTTTTACTAATAATTTTTAAATTTTACTAGGTTTCTTGATTCAATTTTTTAAGGAAATGCAAGAAAGTGATAAACTAGTGAAATAAAGGTGAAATACTTTATGAAATTTTAAAAATTATAAAAAATTGATGAAGAAAGTTTAGGAAAAAGGAAGGCCACAAGTGTTGGCCAAATG
>Ga0325410_1006244_pt1 | contig 13096 bp, 6 predicted proteins | sample PopdelMetagenome_16_FD_206182 | JGI IMG/M metagenome (GOLD analysis project Ga0325410, IMG submission 206182) | Populus deltoides microbial communities from Bellville, Georgia, United States - Xylem-PdIQD-R3 | ecosystem: Host-associated > Plants > Phyllosphere > Stem > Wood/Secondary xylem... | reverse complement strand
ATTTATTTTAAGGCTCAATCTCCTAATAATCTCATTGATTATTGAGATTCATAGAACAATACAAGTCTCTAGGTAGCCATTACATGGGATCACATAAATATAACAAATTATTCTTCTAGAAAAACATCTACTGCATCACCCCACGACCGACAGTTACAACACTGCTGTTAATGTCTACATATTGGGCCCAGAACGGGCTGGGAGGCCTTGTATAAAAGGCCCGACAAGAAAACAACGTAAGTTCTCCCCCACGTGTGGGTGGGGTTTTCTCTGAGGGCCGGTCAGGGTGAGCATTCATGATCACACGTGCTCGTGTCTGCCGATGTACGTGTCGTAAACTGTAGTTGGGCCGTCACCTTCGGCTTTAGGGTTTAGTGAAATGCAACGATTCACGTGGACTTGGCCCGACAGAGAGAGGCTTTATTTTGGGTGGTGTGGCTCTAAATTATGCTAATTTTGGCAAATTATTTCCCTTTTTTTTCCTTTTTTTTTTTGTTCTTGGGGGGTTGGTTTACCTTATCATTATTATTATTATTATTATTATTATTATTATTATTATCATCATCATCTTGGACCCACTTTGACTCTTAATGCGTGCAAGCCCTCTGTGTAGAGATTAATAATTTGTGGAGATTCTTTTTTTTTCTTTTTTTTTTTGCTTGCAATTGCTTGTTGCTATCCAAGTGACTCATAGGCAAAGGAGACATTGATTTTCAACACTGGATTTTTGGGAGTTGTAGCGGATTCTCCCAACCCCAAAATATTGACTTTGGATTAAATTATTTAATATATACCATATATCACATATATAATAGCCCACCAACAATTATTGTGCCTTTGTAATAAAAATAGGATACATGAATGAACCCTACAATCTGATCTCTCCCTGTAACATGAATTCAGACAAAACATTTTATTTTATTTTTTAAAAAAAAAAGAGAGAAAAAGCTGCTCAGATGTATCGATCCCGCACTGGTTTTTTTTGTTTTCTGAAGGCATGTTACATTTCTCACTGTTGGCTGCAAAACTCGCTGTCTATCAATCAACTTTTGCCCACTATCAGCATCACTGAAGACAATAATTTGGCTACAATCACAGTCAGTGTTGGTTTAGTTGTCTGTAAAAGCAAGAGTTCAATCGATCAGCCCCTCAATGTTTCAATCAAACTTTTCAATCGCTCTCAATCAATCCTCGTTTTTCTTCACCATGTGCTTTCCAGATGGTTAAATCACTAACATGGCAAGAGATAAGCAAACAAAAAAAAAAAGAAGAAGAAGAAGAAAGAAAGTTATGGGCTAGGGGTTAACCCTAATTCATGCATAAAAAGACCTAGCTCCATGCCCCTTTACACTCCATCAAGCTTTGCTTGTCTGAGTTTACTCACTTCTCTTTTTGAACACAAATTCAGCCATAAAATTGACGCCTTTTGTCATTTATTACACTCCCCTCGCTATTACATGGGAGGATTGCGTTTGTTTTTATCGGTTTTTAAATAAAAAACCAGCTAAACATTTTATTAAGACTTGTTCTTGTATAAGGTGTGATTTAGCTCGTAGTGGTACTGATATTCTTGATCATGTTTGTTTTGATTGTAAATTAGTGTTTGATATTGTGCTGTAACTGTATTTTTAGAGAAAAAATTAGCTTCAAATTATTATTTTTGTATTTTTTGATAGTTTTGATGTGTTGATATCAAAAATAAATTTTAATAAAAAACATTTTTAAATGAAAAAAACTTTAAAAAACAACTTTTATCACACTTTCAAACAGACACTAAATAAAAAAAAATAATCATGCATATTTAATTTAAATAACAAAGATATAATGAAGATATGTTTAATCATAGGCTAAAATAATTGTTCTATAATATTTGAATGGAAATTATCTTCATTAAAAAATAAACCATCAATATAATTTTTGTAAACTTGAGAGACCAAAATTTCCACAACATTAATTTAAATATTAATTTGTCGCTTAATTTTTTTTCTTCAAGAACTTGATGGATTTTTCTTTAACAACACCAAAAACTAATTATTAGAATTTAGTTGTTAATACAATGCTAAACATCTCTCTCTCAACATGATTGAAACTAATTTGGATTAATCAACTCAAGATTGATCCTCACCAAGAACACTCTCGGTCCTTAATTTTTCTTATTGCTACGTGTCAGTACATGACAAGACAAGATCACATAGCTTCCGTGGTACTAACACCATACGAAACCTGCGCTTATTTGTGGGGCCCAGAAGATAACAAACTTAAAAGGACAGCCCCACGTGGATTGCTGTTCTTTGATTGGCACAGCAGGTTGGGCCCATAAAGTTTTGGTCAACTCATGAAGTGAGAAACGTGGCAGATGTGTGTAATGGTCCCCCACTCGAAGAGAAAGGAACCTCCCACATCCGAATATTATTTTACCGGATTCTTCGCTTCTTCACAAACGTGCAGACTCACGTAGGTCCCACGAAAAGAAGGGTCTCGATTGAAGCGTCTTACGTGGATTTGTCTAAATTTCTTACATGTCGTCTTCGCCTTTAAGCCTTCGGTATATTGTTTTTTCCATGTCCTTTTTAGATTCCATTTTAAAAGTTTGTGGATAACCTATTAAATTGATTTGCAACTTGCTGTAGTTCTTTGAAATAATTACAAAAATGGTGTTCTAAAATTTAAAAATAAAATAAAATTCAAATACAATAATTCTAAGTTTATGAAAAGTACAAATTGTTTTTGTTTATATAATTTAAATAATATTTTTGGTTCTCTAAGGTAATAAATCTTTTTTTTATTGCAATTGTACTTATTTTATATATAATAATAATAATAATAATGAGAAAATTTGATAATTTCTTATAAATGAGTTTACTTAACAGTTGATAATCACTTATTAAAAATAAATGATATTTATTTTCTTTTTAAATGTAACAAGGTATTTTTTTGAGATGTAATTACTATAATTATATTCATTATAAGAATTAAAATATGATTAGTTAAATTACATCATGATAAGAAAAAAACATCATGATAATAAATAGTTTTTTCATAGTTTATAACATGAGAACACTATAATTATAATATCTTCAAATAACCCTAGAAATTGAGAATAATTGGTTATTATTTTCCTCAACATCTTATATTTTTATTTTTATATGTTCACTTTTTATTTTTTTTAAAAAAACTTGATGGATTGAAACATTTTAATTTAAAAAAAATATTTTTTTTATTAACGTGAATGTCCGGACCATCTTGCACATACTTTGATTAATCTTACGGGTCCTGAAATTAACGACTATGTAAGTCTCTTGTGGCTTGAGATTTGTGAAACTCAAACTAATGATCTATAAAAAACAAACTTAAAACTTAACTAATTGAGCTACACTTCTTTATTAAAGAAAAACAATCTTAATTAGTCTTGATTGTATACTTAAATTATTACGTTCGTATCGCTTACACTACACCAACCCAGCCATTCAATGTCTAAGTCCTGACTAATCTGTCGAGCATCTTAAACCAAACCTCGAATCAACTATAAATTAATCTACCCCTTAAACTCAAAATCAACAATGATCTTAAAGTCTCACAAATTTATATTAAGAGCAAGCTTACATATAAAAATAATTAGGGTATCTCGTCTTTGTGGCTGTCAGAATTCCCTCCCTTCCTTTGATTCATTCTCTTCCTCTCACTAGCATAATATGTGCCGAAGATCCTTTTCTTGTAAGTTCACACTGGGATGAATTTGTCACATGAACTTTGGAGTTCGAAGCAATCCTTGAGTCGCATATGTAAGACTAGGATGGAAATGGGTTTATGTTCGGCGGGTCGAATCGGGTTGGTGTTAGGTTATGAATAACCAATGAATTTGAAAACATGATCCAATTGAGTTTGAGTATTCAAAATCTATACCCATTTAGATTTTAGGTTGTACATGAATAATAATTTTAAATTCAAGTTTGGATAATGATAAATATTACACAATCAATAGAAAAGCTATAAAAATCTCAAAAACACAAAATTAAAATCTTGTTATTAATTAAGGCTCCAAAATTATACATTTACCAAGTGTACATGCTCTTCGAATTATTTATGCATCGAAATGGACAGGAGATACTTTGAAACGGTAGGGAAAGCAGGAGGCTGATGACAAATAGGATAGTGAGTACGTAAATGCATTCGAAAGAAGAATGGAGGTACCATCAAGAAGGCATCAATCAAAGAAGAAGAAGAAGAAGAAGAGGAAGAGGAAGAAGAAGAGGGGGAAGAGATAAGATGATAGAACGGGCTTAATTGCACGCTATTCCTTTTTTTTTTTTTACCTCACAAAGACCGGAATTTCAGGCCAGAATTGAATCTACACTAGCGTACAAAAGTGAAATGACAAGAAGAATTGCTATTGCTGGCATGCGATGCTTTATGATCCATCCATTCATAAAGCCATTTAATCTTTTGGATTATATTGGGCAACAATGAGTCGTGGGTTGGGTTAATTTAAGTGATTTCAAGTACTTTATGCCTTGATTATATGTATGATTTAGTCCCAACTTCACTATCGATCCTTCCTTCCATTGATGATGTGAGGTATACATGTTTATTAGCCAGCCATGATCAAGTGCTTGAAAGAGCTTTGAGGCTTCTGCGTCAGTGAATTGATGCGTTAATTCAAAGGAGGATAGGGTTAACATCAACATGACTTGTATAAAAGAAGAACGAGTGCGATAAGATGATTTGAACACCATTCATGCCCACTATTATCTTTGCCGTAAATTAAAAGGATTTGTAGTGCAGCTTCACAGATTTGCATGTTGTAATGGAGGGCTTCAATTGCATGCTTGCTTGCAATTGATGTCCACCAAATGTGTGGAAACTATTTTATTTACTTATTTTTGCAATGATTTTTACTCCATTAAATGATCAAGAATTCAAATAACCAATTTAAATCACTTCATTTTCCTCTCCAAAATGATCTACTTTAAGAGATTTGTGCTAGCTGGTTTAAAGTGGAAATGATTTTGATCTTTTCTTTGCAAACCAAATATTTAATCCCTCATTTTATTTTCATTTTTCGGGTTTTATGATTCTAAATTTTATCTTGAATACGTTGCATTGTGAATTAATTTTTTTTATTTATTTGTTATCCTTCATTGTAAAGAACATATGAAAGCTTTTGTTATTCCATTGTTCAAAACTTTACAATGAACATATGAAAGCAATTAAGCAAATCATGGGGTTATTGTATTGAGTAGACAGAGTAAAATTGGTGCTCAAAAAAAAAATAAAAAAAATTCATTAAGGAAATCATGAAGGCTGGCTGACAGACCCACCGTATGAAACCAATACAGCGCACCATACCGTACACACACATACAGGCACAGAGCAAACATGCACCAGAAACAAAAAGATATCACCTTATCTTCAAATAAGTGGCAAGCCTCTGCTTTTGTTCTTTCTTTTTCTAAAAACTGAGGATACGTCTCTGAGATTTGTCTCTTTTTTTTCTGGGGCATTATCTGGCTGCTGACAGGCTGCTATCATTACTATCTGACTGCCCATTCTGAAAAAACAAAAACGATTTTGTTTGTTTTCCCAGACAATCGCAATGGCGAAAGGGAGCAGCCTCTGATCCTACCTTATCTGTCCTGCCACTCCAAAACAAAAGCTCCCTGCCCTATCAACAGTTGCTGTCTTTTGACCCCCTGCACGAATTTCAGGCGATTTTCATGGCAATATCAAGGATTGTGTCCAAGTGACACACTCATATTGGCCATACTCTACCAAATAACAAGTCTTCATAAATTTCTTGCTTTTCTCAGCATTACATGAAATGATGTGTAGGCATACACTTTGCTAGCCTGGGTTTGATAAAATAATGCTTGAATGTGGACATGGCAGCTGCATGCAGTTACAGGGTTCAATTATTTTGAAGTGACATATATACTTGCATAGGAAGATCATAAGGAGTCTTTCTGGCAACCATTATCCATCATAAACATGCAAATTCAATATTATTATTCTTGCCGTATACTATCACACTTCATGACATAAACAAATCAGCACTCCATCATGCTATAGAGTTATTAATTAATTGGTTCCCTTGCTACTTTGAATTCCTGAATTTTACATGCCTTCGCAGAGAATTTAGCCCACAGGTTTCCAAACGAACTCCTCCCAAGTGCAGTGAATGGAAAGCGCTACCTGTGTTGAAATTATATTATAGTGCAGGATATTTTCAAAACATTTTTTTTATATTACCATGTCAAAATCATTGAAAAACACTAGAAGGTATTAATTTGATATTTGTTTTTAAAGGGAAACGTATTTTTGAAATGAACCAAAAGCAGAAACTATATTCCTCCCAGACACTCACTATTTGAATCTATGTAAACATCCCTTCCTTGGGGAATCTTTTATGCCAAAAGGAGAATCGATTACATTATTTTAGTGATTAATTATAGAGTGAATGTAGTTTTCATTGACCTTAGAACTCAACTGATATTTACACTCCCTTCCTTCTGAATGGTTTTAGTTTCTCTGTCTTTTTCAAAATAAACAGGATATTCAACATAATATTATTGTTTGATTGGTAGGATTTTAAAACTTCCACGCAAAAGTCACACCTCCTTCGAAAGAAATTCCAATTTTTTAAATGATGGAGTATAACATTAGAACATCTCATGATTAATTGACTTTTTTTTTGGATAAAAATTACTGGCTTGAATTTGACTTCTCAGTTAGCTCTCACGATAGTGACAGGAGAGTCCAGGTTCGGCTAATGAAGTTGTTTTTCAAACTTAAGTGTCGAGTTCACCTACTTGAGATCGATCCCCTGAAATGGTGATCTTCTTTTTAACTGATGTTGTTTGTTCCAGAGTACAAATGGCTACTTGGAGTACCGTTAACTGAGAAGTCAGCAAAGAGGAGAAGTGCCCTAGTTGTTGTGCCAGTCGCTTTGAAAAAAAGTTGGCATAAATGCTACAAGGACAGCATCCTCTTGGACTAACTCAATCACTGTAGCAAAAGCTGGCATGCTTTATCGTAAAAATAGTAGATAAAGATAGGACTGCTTCAACTTCATTCCAAGTGGGTGGATTTCTTGTTTGCCGTTTTAGTACATGCCCTGTGAGGTTTAAGAGGGCAGGATTCCTGGCTCGAATTAAGAATCAATTTCCCATAAATAAAATGGAAAAGAACAGCTAAATTAAGTAAAGGAAGGGGGGAAGTGGAAGCTTTCCATGGAACAGGAGGTGTTTTTGTACATTGCTAATCTGAAAGTCCCTAATGCGCATATTAAACAACGGCTAAAAAAAATTCAAGAGAGTACAAAGGAGAAGAAAAGAAAGGGAGAAAAACATTAAGACACGGGTTAACCTAAAATGGGTCCTTAACATTAGCCTTGAAATGGCTTTAAAATTAAACAGCAGTTGGGATCAGAGACAAAGGGTCTTAATTTCCACACCCTTCAATTCTTGTTCCATTGCTTGTGACCAGGGACCCATTTGGGACACTTTGGACTGAAGTAACAAGACACAGCCCTCGAGTTCAAGAGCTCAACAATTGGTGCAAATTTCACACACCTAGGGGTCTTGTATTGGTTGATTGATGCCCCCAAGCTAATGGCATAGTCCATAAGCTTATCAAAAGTCCCTGGCTCAACAATCTTGATCTCAAGTGGCCCAATTGACTTATCAGACACACGTCCTTGGCGATATACACTATTGAGTGACTCTTCAATGGTCAAGCAACAATCCTCAAAAACCGAGGGAGGAATAGGGGTTGACCCATTGAGGCTAAGCTCCCAAAATAACACATAGTGGCCTGGAATGGTAGTGGTATCTGCGTAGCTAGTGTACTCAGCTAGTGTTGCATCAAATGGGATCAAATGGTTCACAGCATTCTTAACTGCACTCTGTAGTTCAACCTCATCGGTCTTGTCTGAATCAATGCTCAAGACTACATTTTTCCGGCATATGAAGCTGAACTGGGGTGCCTTGTTCTTGAACCCCACCACTCTTAGCACATCACCAACCCTATAGCGATAAAGACCTGCAACAAGAGTTTTTTATTTTATTTTATGTATGTAAGACAAACTATGTAATACATTAAGAGAAAAGAAAAGGGGTGAGCATTAATTTTAGATAAATTTAATTACCTGCATAGGTTGTGACCACAAGCTCATATTCTTGGTCAAGCTTGACATCCACAAGATCAACCAGTTCTTGTTGCTCCTTCTCCTTAAGTGATTTAGGCCTGGAAACTGAGTTAATGACCCCATTATTTCTATTAACAGGTAAGAACTCAAAGTAGGCCATGGTGGGAATGAGGGTGTAAGACACTTCACTTGGCTTGCAAATAGGATTAAGATTGACACCAAAGTAGCACTCAGAGGACGCATACATGGTGCAGACTAAAGGCAGCCCATTGCTGTAGTAATCAAGAGTTGGAATATATTGTGACATGGTGCCTGTCACAATAACATCTACATACTTAGTGTTTGGCCACAACCTTGTTATGATTCCTTGCCAGGATTCTTTGCTGCATTCAGCCTCAATAAAATCGGCAAGTTTTGCATCAGGTTTAAGTATTTTCATGACTGCTTCACGTATCGAAGGATCCGTGATTTGGGGGTCAATTATGCCATTTCTAATATCATTCGCAAGAAACTTCCAATATTTTTCCAAGAAACGGATTGCTCGAATAAAACCAGAGGCGAAAACAGCCCCAACACGGAGGACTTCTTTGTGCTGGCAAAGGCCACAAAGCATTTGGGAATACATGGATTGGTAAGAGTCAGGGCAAAGAATGGTTTCATTTGGGCTTGTGTAATTAGTGTAAGGGTCATAAGGCCTGTCCTTGAAATGGGTGCTTTTGTAGTAACTAGTGAGAACTGGCCTAGCCACAAGTCCACCAGGTGTCTTAGCCTCAGATTTTATGAACAAAAAGTACATTCCTTTGCCTTTTTCTAGGTCAGGAACAAACTGACTCATAACAGGCATCAACAGGCTATATAACAGTGATCTCCTCCCCAGCTCCTCTACAATTGTTGGCATCAACTTTCTCTCCCCTCCTGAGGTCCCAGAGCTGCAAATCAAAACCATGCCAATTTAGCCAAACCAGCAAAAAATTGAATACGAGTCTGCTACAAATTACCGGAAAGAAAGAATTACAGATTTGAACGGCCCACCAAGCCAAAACATTAAGAAGAAAAAAAGAGAGCCTTGAATAACTACACAAGGTACTTAAAAGCCAAAACTTGCACACACCCACCTTGTCAAAAACTCTGAAATGGGCTTTGAGCAGAGAATTGGTGAGGCATCACCGTTGGCAATACGGTTGATATCAGGCTGGATATCCTCATAATTAATCACGGGCACGACTTTCTTGAAAGTCTCACGGTTAGTCTGGCCATTAAGGCCATGCCTTTGCAAATACTCAACATGAGCATTGCGAGAAAGAATTTCTTCAAGAACCTTCTTCTGGGCCTCATCAGCGTTTGAGGTCACATCTTCAATGAACTGAAGGGATTTCTTGTTCTTCTCAGCAAGGTTGTAATCAGAGGGTTTCAAAGTGTTTTTTGGTGCCTCAGGCATGATTTTTGAACCTTTGAAAGAGATATGCCTCAAAAGTAAGTGTGTGGATGCGTGTTATGTGTGCTTGAGAGAGAAAAAACACAAGAGTCGGAAGAGATGTGTATTGTAGAGAGAAAGTGTGTTGTGGTTGTGTGGGAAAAAAAGGAGTGGAAGTGTGTATATATAGAGGGAAGAGGCATGAAGGTGGCTATGGTTTTGTTTTCAATTCTTGGGATCGAGAAGTAAACATTTAGTACAAGAGAGGGTATTGTTGTAAACACAAGCTATTTCTCATTTACCATCCCTGTATATGCCTGCACGCAAAGGAGTAGAGTTCCCATGCTTTTGTGGGTCAAATAAAGTGCTGCCTTTCCTTCGGCTTTTTGGGTACACAGCAGATAGCAGATAGAGAATAATATATATTATGTTTTAAAATTTTATTTAATAATTTAAATTATTAAATTAATATAATTTTTAAATATAATATTATAGTTTTGATAATCAAGTAATCACGAGTTTGAATTTCATAATTTATATTTATTTAATAAAAATTAAACACAAAATAGTATAATTTTAGGTAAGTTCTAACTCCAAAAAACTTTTATTTGAGGAATGTATTAAAAAAATAATATAAATTATATATTATAATCTCACCTAATAATTTAAATTTTTATATTGAAATTATTCTTTAATGATACATATTGCTAAATATCTAATTGGTAGTCTTAATTCTCTTCTTCGATGATAGTTTCTAGGTGCAAGAAATGTTTTCTTTATATACTAATTTTACTTTGATAATTTCTTTAAAAAAAAAAACACTTTGAGATTCAATCAAGAATGAGAAGGATCTTATTACTGGCTCTAGATTTTTATTTAATATTAAACTTAACCAATGGGATGATTGTATGTAAAAAAAAAAATTATATCAACAAGATGGTTAAATAATATCATCTAAATTACATATTTTATTATTTCACAAATATTTCATGAATATAATGTTATGAGATCTGGCCTAGCCTGATCATCTATATCAAAAATAAGTTTTAAAATTTTAAAATAATATTATATATATATATATATATATTTTAAATAAGTTAATTTTTATAGAAAGGTAATGCTGAGGTGAGTGTGCTGTGCATACCGTACACGAAAAACCGGGAACCGTTTAGAATGTACCCTCTCAAGGTGTTTGGAGACCAAAAAAGGGAGCAATTTTGACCGGCAACATCCGGTTTTACACTATGGGTTTGACCGGCAGTTCCCAGTAAGACCGCAGTAATTCCACCGGTTACAGGCGTGCTTGGACCACGGGTGTCCTCCAAAATACCGGCAGCCCTTACTTCCATTTCCCGGGTAACAAAAGAACGGCGTTTAATAAACCAATTTAGCGCGATATTTTGAAGTCAAATAAGGAGATAGAGATATGTGTGTATTTGGGTACGGTAAAATAATTGAGAATTTTCAGCTGGTTGCCTTTCTTGAAAAGTCGACACGTGTTCAAATAGAGTTTAATTCGCATTGATATAATTTGGTTTTGCGTTCGAAGTGTTTTTAAAAACAATTAATTTAATTTTTATTTTTTTATATATTTTTAGATTATTTTGATATAATAAAATCAAAAATAAATTTCAAAAAAATAAAAAATATTATTTCAACATATTTTCAAGTAAAAAATATTTTAAAAAATAATTATTACTATAATACTTCATAGAATCTTAATAATTTTATTGAATTATTATCGGAGTCGTATTTTTTAGTGTTCTGTTCTAATTTTATATCTATTTTTCTAATGTTTAATCAGTCATTCATTTATTATTAATCACACAATCAATTTTACTTCCATCAAATTCGAAGTTTTACAAAATCATGATTGTAGGCTTATATGTTTTTTTTAGATATTATGCATTTTTTCCTGTGACAATTATTAAACCCTGGTGAATTTAGAGTTTAAAACAAAGTCAATTCAAAGTTGACTTAATAAACTTTGCTGGTGAATTCATGTTTGGTAAAGATTTAATTTGAATTTTTTAAAATAAAATTTAAACTAATATTGTTTTAAATTTTTAATTTTTTTTATTAATCTGAATCAACATAACATCATCTCGTGATTTAAACCTTGTACTTAGTTGATCTCATGTCAAGTTTAATAATTATATTATTTATTAATGCTCACAAGACAAATTGAATAATTTAATTTTGAGAGTGAGTAATTAAGTTTTTTAACCATAATAATATTTTATTTGTATGATAATATTGTACAAATATTATGCATAAAAATATAATTATTTTTAAATGCAATACTTTTATTTTATTTGAATAGGGTTGATATCGAATCAAAGCTCTTAAAATTAAGATACATAATTCAAATCTTATTCCATCCAATATCTAAATCAGTTTGCATGTATTAACATATTAAATTATTTTCTTGTTAGCTCAAGAAATATGTGATATTACATACATTTAATCCCAACACACCTATTCAATGGATCAATATTTATTTTTCATTTATTAATTGAAATTAATTAAATAAGAAAATAATTTTAAAAAATACACTCACAGAATTCTACATTCTTGTTACAATTTATATATTAATTGGTATTTTATTTATTAAGAAAATGTTACAAAATTGTATTACATTATTTTATTTTGTATTAGTAAAGGTCTTAATTGAAAAACAATAAGGTATTAATGTCATATAATTTAGGTTTAGTACATTCATGAATTTTTAAATATTTAACGTGACTTTTAATAAGAATTTATTTGGGATTGAAAAAAAAGTCTTGTTTCGTTTTTTAAGACCCTATTTTTTTTTAAAAAAAATACAATATAGTTATTAAATCAAAGCTTATGATTTAAGCTTTTAATTGATTGAAGTAAAAACAACAAATAAAAAATATATTGTAAGAAATTTAAATTTAACTTTTTATATAATTTTTTTCTTGCTTTCTCTCTCCTATAGAATAATTAATCTCGCAGTATTTTATTTTATTTTTCATTCACACGTGCAAGAGGAATTAATTACTATAATTAATTTTATATCAGTTTTGATTTCAAATCTACTATAAAAAAAGGGTAAAGAAAGAGTGTTAAGATTGGTTTCTTATGTACAAATTCTAGACAAATTATGTAAATTTTCTTATACTTTTCCTTACCTCAGTTTTGAGCATAAATTAGTTTTAAGCTCTATTTTTCTCTTTTATTTACCTTCTAATCTAAAGATTGTGAAGTCTTTGTAGAGAGATATTTAAATTAATATTTCATTGAGTTTGTTAAACTTTATTTAGAAATGAACCTAAACAAAGTGTTCTTATTAGAATATTAAAAGACTTATTGATATAATTTTTTTTTGTACCAAGTGAGGAGCAATAAAATCTTAAAACAAAGGATTGATATTTGACAGCAACAAAGTTTTAACTTGATAAAATTCTAAGATTTACTTGTGCTTTATATACTTTTAGCTTAAGTATAATTTTAATATATGCTTAGTATGCATACTAGGAGTTAGTTTCAATATTTTATGCATGTTTCAATAAATA
>Ga0325410_1006243_pt1 | contig 13098 bp, 10 predicted proteins | sample PopdelMetagenome_16_FD_206182 | JGI IMG/M metagenome (GOLD analysis project Ga0325410, IMG submission 206182) | Populus deltoides microbial communities from Bellville, Georgia, United States - Xylem-PdIQD-R3 | ecosystem: Host-associated > Plants > Phyllosphere > Stem > Wood/Secondary xylem... | reverse complement strand
GCAGTTACTTTTTCAGTAATTGTACGAGGGGTGATGCCTGCATTTTGTTATTTGTTGTCCTGATTGTGGCTTGGGGGAATGTTGTTAAGTGGTGGTAAACACCAGTTGGTTAGGGTATATTAGCTTGCATGCATTTTCTTTAAAGAATTTAAATAATCAAATAGGATGTAGATTCATGGTTCAAGAGGATAGAGAAGTGGAGAGTGAAAGATAGAATCTCAGTCCTGGTTTATAAACTTCCTTTGTGCTGTCATGTAGACTTCACCATTGTATATTGCACCATGACTTTTGGTTTCAAAATTAGAGCGTTATCCATTGCAGATCATATATATCAATGACCATTTACGTTTTTGATGATTTTGATGTCTTGCAGATCTTCAAGTTACAACAGAGGATCCAATCATTCCAGGCTGGCAAAGCCAAGGCATAGATATGCCATCTTAGGTGTGTTCACTTTGTCGGTTGTGACATATTTTTAGAGGATTTAATGTGTATACTTTCGTGCTAGAGGTCTTTCACAACCTTTCACTGCTCTCTCTAATCACTATGATATGTTTTAAGTTTGTGTGCCAGAAATATTGTTTTCTTTATAAAACTACTTTGATCATTTCTTGAAAGCTACAACACCTTTGGTTGTTTCGTTTTTAGATTGAAGGGGGTCAAATTTTAACCCCCTTTAATCTTGTTTGCTAATTCTTTAGGAAAGGGAATAGTCAAAGAGGGTCAACATGGTATGGGGTAAAAAAATTGGAAGGAATTGTTAGGAGGTAAGATTCAAGGATGGAGTGTTAAAGAATGTTTGATAGGAGTTTGTAAAAATTATGGGTATTACTGGATTCCATTATATATAAAATTAAAAAATTAAGTAATATAAATTTGTGGTCCTAAAGGTAACAAGTAGTGTTAAATAAAAAACAAAATGACAGTTCAAAAATTTTAACCCTTGAAAATGGTCGAAAAGTAGTTAAGTTTGTACATCTTGTTTTTCAAATTCAACTACAACTTTCATTTTTCATCTTTCTTACATGCCCATCAACAAATAAATCCCATCATTATGCATTTTTTATTTATTTCTAATTTCAGTATTAATTTAAAAATTATTGGATCCCACAATTGCAAGTAATTTTATACACCTTCCAACCATTCTATTTTTCTAAAAAGTGGAGTAATGAACCTGAATTCTATCTCTATTTTACATCTGGGCCTGTGCTGGAAATTCCGGCCTAAAGATCGATTGGTGGCTGGTGGTACATAAATATTCAAATATAAACTGCTGGAGTCTCTCCTCTATTTTTGCCTTTCTTCTTCTTCTTCTTCTTCTTCTTCTTCTTCTTTACCAAGCTAGGTTATGCTTGCTCATCACACATTTCTATGCATTTTATTCAGTCACCAAGCACCACACTTTTCTATGTAGAGTTTTCGGCACTGCAATAACCTCCAAGCATTTTTCAGTTATCGGGATTGAGCAACACATTCTAGACATCACATTTTCTATGGAAAGTATTACCACATTTCTACACTAATGATTGTGCAATCACCAAGCATAACAAGCACCATAATCTTCACAAATGGTATGACTCAATTCTCCACACACTAAGGTACTTTAAACATAAACAGATGTGATCAAGGTTTAAAAATATTTGGTCACAAGGTAAAAGCTAAGTTATTTTCAACCATTTAAAGGCAATTAACCCAACAGTTCTAAAAATAATCATCAAGCACTTAATAATTCCAAGAACCACAAATAATCATAAAATAAGTCATACAAGTTCATAGTTCATAGGCATAGATGCACAACATCTAGATACGCCCTCCCTATAATTTCATTATATTTTTTATTATACATTATTTTATTCTCATACATTTATTCACTTAAGCATTAGAGTGTTCTTTTCTCTTATAAAAAACTTGTTCCCTTCTCTTATAAAGAAGTTGTTTTGTGGAAACCATTCAGGAAAGAGACAATCTTATGTTCAAGACTAGTTTGGTGCCAAGGATGCAACCATGAAAAACCCAATTTATGTATGAAGTTTTTCATGATCAATTTATGTCTGAAGTTTTTCATGATTTCATTAATAATGCTATATATGAGAATTGAACAAAAAGCTAGTTCATTCCCATTTCACCTATCACTATTTTTTTTCCATGACTGACATAACTTCAAGACATGAAAGAATAACTAATCTCCTTATTATAGGAACTTATACACCTCTTGATATCCACTGACTCTCTTATCACTTGCAAGTAATCAATAATGTTATTTTAGTTGTATAAGAATAGCTTAGCACTTTTCCATTCCATCAACAAAAAAAATATAACGCACAACTCCATTACATGCATTAGGTGCACAAAAACAACTCTAGTTTTCTAAAGGAACATGGCAAAACGACGATACTCCACTATGAAAAACACTTCTTAGTAAGACCTAGCCACTAGTGTGACTATTGCCATTAATCTTCTTCTGAATCTTGCTTGCATGCTTCTTGTTGAAAAAGACTCAGACATAAGATGAGAACAATAATTGCACGAGCTATTTAGGATGGATATCACGATTAACAAGTGAGAGACTCTACTGTGTCATCGAGTGTTACACACTCATCTCTTCAAATATTGCGCCTTTGTCAAAGTTAACTTAGATAACTACGACAATTTTACAGATCCAAGAGAGCATATACAAAATGTCAAAAGCATCCTAGAGCTTCTAACATAAAAGAGTGATGCTATGTGCAATTTTTCTCCAATAACATTCCATGGGTTTGCTCGGTGTGATATCACATCCTTAGCCCAACTTCATCCTTAGCTTTTATAATCTTTGTGTTAAGCTTATTTTTCATTTTAGCATTAACATACTAGCTAAAATAAGTACAACTGAGTTCTTTTTCATTATCCAAAAAGGGGATGAAAGCACCGTAGCATATATCTAGAGATTAAATGAGGAAATATTAAACATGAAAAACCTTCTCGAACTTATTACCACTGAAATCTTAATTAGTGAAGTCTACAACTACTCTTTTTTGAGAATGTCTGTATGCTCCCATTGAAAAAACTCTTCTTAATGTGAAAGAGGCATTGAAGAACCATATTCAAGTAAGAAGAAACAAATGTGATTATATCAGGACACCCTTGTTTCTAGAAAGCATAATCTCTCTAATGCCATTAGTCTTATACTAGGGTATCCTAGAGTACTAAATGGTCTATTTGTGATCATTTAACATCTTCTAAGCTCTTGACTACACCTTTCACCACTATATGTGCTAAGATGTTGGCCACCATTTAAAGAAATGATTTTGTGTGATATCCATTTCTTATGAAGAGTGGCACGAATACAAGAAATCCTAACAGATTTTGTAACTTTCACCATGATCATGATATTGATGAATGCCATGTCCTGAAAAAAGAAGATAGAGAGACTGATTTCTAGAAAATACCTCCAACAATCTATAAAGAGGGAGGTTCAACCTAAAAAATTAGAGAAAAGTTTGTATTATATATATATATATATATATATAAAAGAGAGATTCAACCTAAAAATTAGAGAATCGTACCAATTAAAAATCTTGCATTGATGTAAATTGTATTTTTTGAAAAGATGTAAACAAAGTATTGCCGCGCTCAAAACTCAAATGTGAAGAGGGTTCGAGGAATTCCCCGGGATAAATTGAAGAGAATGGTGGATGTAAGGATGGACGTTTGACAAATAAAGGGGGACCCAATTATCCATTTTCAAATCACATACTCAAATATGACTCAATTTCCAAATTACATGAGTCTAGAATGACGATAAACGCTTGATTAAGATATGGATGTGACGCTCAATTTCAATTGTGAAAATAGTGACTCTCTTGAATCTTCATCTACAGTTGTTAACTTGGCCTCCGGATATCCGCTGACATTCACCAATCAGCGGCCTTAGTTCTCCACAGAGATCATTTCATCAAAATATCTTCTTTCAATTAGCTGTGCGTGATTCAATGAAAGCTAAACTTGTTCATTGTTGGGCATTTAGTAGCCTTATCACGACCTCCATTAATGCAAAACATCATCTCATAAAAGTTCTATCAAAAGTTCCGTTCAGAATTTGCTTACTGTAATTCTCTTATTTGTCTTTTATAAATCAAAATATCAAACTATCAATTGTTTAAGTTAGTTAAGGGCTGTTGGTATCCTTTTTGTATTTTTATTTTTATTTTAAAAAATATTTAAAAACTTGTTTGTTTTTGTTTTTTTTAAATAAAATTAACAAGAATTTCTAAAACAACAAAAAATGGTTTTTTTTTTATCTTTTTATTTTCACCATTTACCATGGGAGTCGTGTTGGCCTCAAGAGTTAGAAAATGGACGTGGATCATATCGAGAGTTTGGGTTGATATGTGGTATGAGACTTTCAAGGTTCGGCTAGGATGTGGTTCATAACACCTAGGATACCACCTAAAACCAACTCTTGAGTGATAGAGAGTTGATTTGAACCTAGTTCATGGCGCTCAAGAATCAGTCTAGGGCTAGTCCAATAATGCTTGGGGTTCAAACATTCTAAAGGTAGATTTTAGTAATTATATGACGTGTAAACATACTACTTGGTTTAAAAAAGGTGTCAAATGTTTGATGAGATGATTAGTAGACAAGGAGTTTCTACCGTAAGGAAAAAGAAGCTAAAATGCTTACCATTAGGGCTATAGTGAATGATGAGATGATGGACAATAATTCTAAAGTTAAAGAAAAGAAGTTTTCAAAGGCTAATGATTAGAAAGTTGCTATGAAATTGGTAAAGGAGCAATAAAGAGAGAACATTTTCCATACTAATGTCACATTAGTAACAAGGTGTGTAATGTTATTATTTATAGTGGAAGTTGTGCTAACGTTGCTAATACTATACTTGTTAAGAAATTGAATCTAAACATTGATAACCATGATAGACCTTAAAAGCTTCGATGGTTGAATGAATACGGTGAAGTTATTGTGATTAAATTGGTTTTGATTTTCTTTTTTGATTGGAAAGTATAAGGATGAGGTTTTGCGTGATGTGATTCCTATGCATGCTAGTCATTTATTGTTGCCAAGTATGATGGATTTAAAAATAGGTATTCTCTTGAGAAAGATGGAAGTGCATACACATTTGTATCATTGTCACCTAAATAGACATGCTTATCTGAAATTATTATCGGCCACTATTTTCATACAATGTTGTTAGAGGAAAAAATTGGCAAAAAGAGAACTTTGAAGGCTTAAATAAAAACATTTAAAGCTGAAAAGAGAAAGCAAAGCCAAGGAGATAAATAAATCATGTGAGGTCGTGAGTTTAAAAAGTGAAAATAAAGTGAGCCTTAATGAAAGAATAAGAGAGGAGAGAAAAGACTTAGACTCAACTAAGGGAGAAAAAAAGCTTTGGGTTTGGGTTTGGGTGCATAGACATAAAAAGAGGTTTCCTAGACATGGGAAATCAAATTGATACTTAGAGGAGATGGTTCATTCACATTCCTTGAAGGGGTCAATGCCTACAAAGTAGATCTACAAGGTGAGTATAATGTTAGTGCTATATTCAAAGTTTATGATCTTTCTTTATTTGATGTTGGTGATGATTTGAGGTCAAATCATTTTGAAGAGATATGGGATGTTGTGATCCTAGCTACTATGTCAAATTACAAAACTTTAAGTTGGAGAACCATTATTAAATTATGAAGATGGAGAACCATTCGTTTGAAGTTGGGCTTCAAATTTGCAATCAAATTATAAAATTTGACCTTGGGCTTGTTTTAATTATTTGGGCTTTTATTTATTTATCTTTTATTTTATTATAGGGACTCCAACATTTAAGGGTTATTTATGTTAGGTTTTATTTATTATTTTACTTATTTTGAGCTTTTATTGTGTTAAGGCTTATTTATCAAGCAGTGAAGGAGAATACACTAGTTTAGGAACTGATACAAGTTTGAGAAGTTCACAGAAGACTAAAGAAATGGGTTTTACTTGTATAGTTAGTAAACATTAGCAATTATAATGATGCAAATGCTTATTATGATTTTTATGGTTCTGTTTGTGTGTTTTAGGTATTTTCCTATTGAAGGACTCCGTACCTTTTAAATGTCATTGAGCTATCTAACCTTCCATTGGGGAGGGATTATTGTATTTCAAATGAATACTTTTAGAACAATTTATATATGTAATCTAGAAAAGTATGGAAACCTTATTAATGTGTAAAGATAAATTGTGTATTATTGTATCCGTTGATAGAATTATTGGTTGGTGAATAGAGACTGCACCGATGTTATGTAAAAAAACATCACATGTTTTCTTAAGTTCAAAGCTCAAAGTTCCTTTACGAATGTTGTAAATTACGGGGTGTTACACTATAAATATAAAAAATAATATTTAGTTTGGTTAATTGTTTGATAAGTTGTTAAGTTAATTTTTAGAACCAAAGAATGGGAATATAATGGTAAAAGGCGTAGTAAGTCTATTAGAGTGAAAAGCCTAATAAATTGTTTGAAACACGAGAGAAATGAATTTTAATGTGAGGGTAAACATGTGAGGTTTGATGAGAAAAAAAATTAATTATTTTTTTTATTTCCTACTAACCTTTATTTCAAGTATAAACACTATCTTCAAAAAGTGTTGAATAAATAAACATGAGAACTATGTAGGAAAGGCATGATAGAATGGAAGCTATGATGGAACTGTTAATGAGTAAGTTTGATGAGATGTTTAGTAGATAAAGAGTTCTTAGTCATAAGAAAAAGAAAGTTAAAATGCCTATCATTAGGGCTACAGTGAATGATGAGATTGTGGGTCATAATTCTAAAGTTAAAGAAAAGAAGTTTTCAAAGGCTAATGATTAGAAAGTTGCTATAAAATTGGTAAATGAGCAATAAAGAGAGAACATTTTCCATACTAGACGTCATAGTAGTAACAAGGTGTGTAATATTATTATTTATAGTGGAAGTTGTGCTAATGTTGTTAGTACTATACTTGTTAAGAAATTGAATCTAACCACTGTTAAACATGATAGACCTCAAAAGCTTCGATGGTTAAATGAATGTGGTGAAATTATGGTGACTAAACAAGTTTTGATTTTCTTTTTTGATTGGAAAGTATAAGGATGAGGTTTTACATGATGTGGTTCTTATGCATGCTAGTCATTTATTGTTGGGGAGACCTTGATAATTTGATATGAAGGCCAAGCATGATGAATTTACAAATAGGTATTCTCTTGAGAATGATGGAAGGGCATACTCATATACGTCATTGTCACCTAGACAGTTTTATAAAGACCAGTTAAAATTGAAAAACAAAAGTGGTTAGTAAAGTGTGCTTATCTAAAATTATTATCTGCTACTATTTCCATACAATGTTGTTGGGGGCAAAAGTAGGCAAAAAAGAGCTCCGAAGGCTTAAATAAAACCAATAGAACGGCACATGTGATGAAATCATTGTTTAAAAAGGTACAACAACATGTCGAGATAAAGAATGAGAAGTATGGACTCCAAGAAAACAAAGGACAAAAAAGAGTTGTCATTGAACTAAAAGATTGAGTTTGGGTGCATAGGCACAAAGGGAGTTTTACTAGAAATAGAAAATCAAAGTTGATGCTTAGAGGAGATGGTTCATTCCATTCATTTAAAGGGGTCAATGTCTATAAAGTGGATCTACAAGGTGAGTATAATGTTAGTGCTATATTCAAAGTTTATAATCTTTCTTTATTTGATATAAGTGATGACTTAATGTCAAATTATTTTGAGGAGAGGGGGGATGATGTGATCGTGGCTATGACATGAAACAATCCACTAAGAGTTTCTATTAGGTCCATTCTAAGGTCTAAAACAAAGTGGATCCATGAGGAGTTCAATGGGTTAAGTCAAAAGGCTTGGGTTAAGAAGATTCAAATCTACCAGTTCTGACCTCTCATTAATTGTTTTTGCTATAACTGGAGTTGTTAAATGAATCTTTATATGATTCTAGTTGCATTGGAAAGTAGACATTCATACCTTTCTAATGACATATGGTAAACCTTATAATTAATTAAGAAAAAGGAGAACCACTCGTTTGAAATTGAGCTTCAATTCTGCCAGCAAATTATGAAATTTAACTTTGAGCTTGTTTTAATTAGTCGGGCTATTATTTATTTATTGTTTAGTTTATTGTAGGTACTATAGCATTTAAGGGTTATTTGGGTTATGTTTTATTTTATTATTTTAGTTATTTTGGCTTTTAATGTGTTAAGGTCTATTTATCAAGTTTGGGTCCATTAAGTCAGATTAAGGTTAGCTTTCTACTAAATAAACCAGTTGTCAATATTATTTTGGAATTGATGGATTTTTATCTAAGGTTGCCATATATTGTGTGCCTTTTTCTCTTATGTGGTTGAATGATTTTCATACTGAGTTCTTTATTAAACTTGCAAACTCTTTGAAGGATTGATCAACTTCATTGTGTTATATACTTCGTGTTTGTGTCTTGTTATAGGCATAAGGTGGAGATTATCAATTCCATATAACTTTGGTTCTTCAAAGTAAGGTTCTTGTTAGGTCAAATTGTAAACTTTCATCAAAACCTTAAATTATGGGACAATTTCACATCAGTTTGGTATCAGAGCACGACTAATTTCAGGTTATATCTTTTTAATTTTCATCATTACAAATAATTCTAGGGTTTTTTTAGATCTTGCTATATTTGGGGTCTATGTTCTTGGTTTTCTTGGTTTCTTATTCTCTAGGATTTCTGCTATTACAACATAAAAAAGATTAAATCTTTGTGGCATTTTAGGGGAATTTTGATTAAAAACCAAGAAGAACAAGGAAGCAGAGAATTGATTCTTGATAGGAAAATAAAAAAAAAATCTTGAAGTTGTAGAAATAAAAACAACTGCATACAAACAACAAATTATGTTTATCTTTGTACTTGAGAAATTCAGCACTTGTTTTTTTTTAAAGAATCAAAATCACAAATCTTGAAAGGATTCTTGGAGAAGCAATTTGGAAATTTCTGATCTTGCATGAACTAGGGTTTAGCCGAAACTTATCTTGGAAATTCTCAGTGATCTTTATTGATTTCTTTCAAATTTTGGTAGAATAGAATTTTCTTGCATTGATTCTTTATTTTCTTAAATTTCATAGTTTTTGTTATTTCTTAATAATAATAATTCTTACTTTTATTTCGTGTCTTCGTTTTCATCATTATATTCGCACAAATTTACATTGCCACTCATAAGTTTATCCTCAAGTTTTAAATTTTAAATAATTCTTGATTCTTGAGTCTATATGTAAACCCCCGCATAAACATAGGACCGAAGTAATAGGACCTCAATAAGTAATGGAGACTCGGTATGAAAAGAAATGAATAAATAGTGGAAATAATAATAATTATGATATGCAAGGGAGAGAATGATCTCCATAAATAAATTTAAAGGTAGTGTTGAAGTTGAAATGAGGGTTATGTATTTTGGGTTAAAATTCATAACGTTGGCAAAACCAGTGACAAGTTTCAATGGATAAAAGAATACGAAAAATGAGAAAATATATAAACCCCGACCGAAAAACTTATTTTGACAAATTAGTGATAAATGAGGTAATATTGAATTTAATGAGTGTAGAATAAGGGAAAATTTTATGATGATCTAAGTAAATAAAATAATGCAAGAAATTCAGATTTTGGCGTAAAAGATACCGGTTGCCAAGTTTTACGGTATTTATCATATCTCTCAATTTGAATGTTGGATTGGATTGAATTTTTTTAAAGGATCTCCAGACTTAGTTTTTTATCCTAGGCTGAAATTAAATGTCAATGGGAGTTTGAGAAGGTTTTGCAAGAGTATTACTGACAGTTGAGTAAATTATAGAAGATGACACATAGGCCATTAATAAAGGCATTTTGGTAATTTTATTAAGAACATATTCTCTTCTCTTCTTTTAAAGATAGCCTACGACTAGTGCAAAGGGAAAACAAGAGGGAGAGTAACTTTTGTCCCATTTTCTTCATCTTCTCTCAATTTCTTCAAAGCTAAATCAAAGGGAAGTGTTCTTGGGAGGATTATATCTAAGAAAACAAATTAAGTGACTAAACTTAGAGAGTTAGAGAGCTTAAAAGCTTGAGAAGAATAAAGAGAAGAAGCTAGAAATTGGAAGAGGAGGACATAATTTTTTTAGATTTTTGCAAGAACTCACTCAAATGAGTTAAAATAGCAATAGTGAGGAACATACCTTTAAGTAAATTTGTTTCTCTTTCTTGTTCTTGAATGAGGGGAATAAAACCTCAAAGTTTAAGATTCTAAGGTTCATGTAAAAACTTGTTTTTGGGGGAATGATTGTTCTTGTGAATTTTAGGGTTATTTGCATGATAACGACTTTAATAATAACAAATAGAAGGAATAAATTGATTGGAAACTATGAGTTTTGGGATGCTAACAGGGTAGGAACTTCAACAACCGTATCTTGGTCGTCCACCACTGGATTAGGATGGTTTTGGACATGTTATTATTCTCAATGTTATTTACATTCTTACTAGAGGGATTGTCAATATCAAACTCCATTTGAGAGATATCGCTGGAGAAATATGTATGGAAAAACACCCTTCAGGAAAGTCTTGGTCGTCGGCTATTTTCTCATTTTTCCACCATTGGATTGATCTAGATCTTGAATAAGTTGTTCATCCAAATGTTTGATAAATTCTGAATAGTTAATATTGAAAAAAAAACACTCTAATAAGAAATTGTTATTTTCGAATAGTAGGCCTTCAAATTCAGGTTAGTTTGGTATTGTTCCAATATAGGGAGATATAACCATTGAATTTATCTCAATTTTGGATATGTTATGCTAATGATGATGATGTATAACGACACCATTTGGTGATATTGAATTTTGAGTTTACAAAATAATGTTTTAAGTTTGGTTTGAGAAATATTGAATGAGAATTCGATGTTTAGCATAAAAAGCATGTTTTGGGCCTAAAGATAATTGTAATGGGTTTAATGATGATGGATGTGTAAACACCCAAAAGAAAAAAAAAATATATATATATAGATAGAATTGATGACTCAGTTTTCGCTGCTGATTTCTGCATCAGTAGCGACGCAATTTTTTTTTTTTAAAATAATTAACTTAAGGAGCTGGGAGGGAGGGGTAAAACCAGTTTTAAATAGACTAAAACAAGGATAAGAACACATCTAAACCAACCCCAAACAACCCACCTCATTTAATGGGGAGTATAAATACAAGGAGGAGAGAGAGGATGATCCATCCTCTTCCCAAAGTTGTCTCCAGCTGCTGCATGTCGTTCTTCCCTTCCTCTTTCCCAACAGAAACCTAAACCAAACCAGTAGAGAGTGCTTGGTGAATGTGTGAGGGAAAGATGTGAACTTGAGAGAAGAGTGGACAGCTGCCTAGAGGGAAAGGAAAAAAGAGGGCTGGAAAACGTGAGAGGAAGAAGAAGGAGGAGAACCAGCAGGAGAAGAGAAAGAATAGTGCCAAACCTTCCTCAAAATTAGTTAGATTCGAAAGGTATGGGTCATGAAACTCCATTCCTCTTCTCCTTAAAACCAGAAACGGAAATGAAGAAGAAAACCCTAAGAAAATTGACCTAAGACCTAAGCTAGCTGTGAAGGAAACTGAAATTAACTAGGAGGACAAGGAAACAGAAATGAAATGAGGCCAATTTCAGAACATCTAACAAAGAAAAATGAATAAAATGGAAATAACAAATCATGGTAGAGGGCTGGCTTTAACTATGGGGTTGGCCAGCATGCAATGTGTGTGTTTTGCTGGGATTTGTTGAAGGATTATATGCTCAAATTGATGGTTTTCAATGTGTGTGTTTTGCTGGAATTTATTGAAGGATTATATGTTGTAATTGATGGTTGTTCTGCTGGGATTTGTTGAAGGATTATGTGCTGAACTTGATGGTTTTAATGTGTGTGTTCTGCTGGAACTTAGTGACAGTTTATATGGTGGGGTTGTTACAACATGTGTGGTGTGTGTTCATGCCGAATTGTGTGTTGTGCAGCGAAATTGTGATTCGCTGCCGAAACTGTGTCGGCTGTAGTGAATTAGCATTTGTTGCCGAAACTGAGTTGTCTGCAGTGAATTTGTGATTCGCTGCCGAAACTGAGTCTTCTGCAGCGAATTAGCATTCGCTGTCGAATTGTGTGTTGTGCAGCAAAATTGTGATTCGCTGTTGAAACTGTGTCGGCTGTAGCAAATGCTAATTCACTGTCGAAACTGAGTTGTCTGCAGCGAATTTGTGGTTTGCTGCCGAAACTGAGTCTTCTGCAGCGAATTAGCATTCATTGCCGAATTGTGTGTTGTGCAGCGAATTTGTGATTCGCTGCCGAAACTGAGTCTTTTGCAGCGAATTAGCATTCGCTGTCGAATTGTGTGTTGTGCAGCAAAATTGTGATTCGCTACTGAAACTATGTCGGCTGCAGCGAATTAGCATTCGCTGTCGAAACTGAGTCTTCTGCAGCGAATTAACAATTCGCTGCTGAGTGGCGTGTTCTGCAGTGAACTTGCGATTGTGATTCGCTGCCGAAACTGAGCTGTCTGCTACAAGTTAGCATTTGTTACTGAAATTGTGGCACCAGCAACGAAACAGTTTTCGCTGCCGAATTGGCTACCTGCAGCGAACCAGTTCTCACTGCCGAATTGGCTGCCTGCAGCGAACCAGTTCTCGCTGCCGATTTCTACAATAAGCCTCCTAGGCAGAAATGACTTAAATGCTAGTAAGAATTTCATGGTATGATGGTATAAAATGTGGAACACTTGAGTGTGAACATATGAACTCTTGAAATAAGTGTGGTGACGAATGTGATTCAAAAATACAAATGTACTGATTTGTGACCATTGATGTCTTAGGTGGTGCGGTCGGGATTGGACCATCGTCAAGACAAGAACAACCCACAGGTGGAGCAGGTAGGTGACTTGCACCTTCCTTTTTCATACGTTGAATAATAAAATACTTTATCATGAATGTTACCATATTGCATTAGAACAAGTATTAGATTGTCGAATGCGTAAATATTGACAAATGGTTAATTAGCTTTGGCTAATGACATCCGATTGGATGACCGGGACGAATGATTGATTAGCTTCGGCTAATGGCATTCGAACGGATGAC
>Ga0325410_1006242_pt1 | contig 13098 bp, 12 predicted proteins | sample PopdelMetagenome_16_FD_206182 | JGI IMG/M metagenome (GOLD analysis project Ga0325410, IMG submission 206182) | Populus deltoides microbial communities from Bellville, Georgia, United States - Xylem-PdIQD-R3 | ecosystem: Host-associated > Plants > Phyllosphere > Stem > Wood/Secondary xylem... | reverse complement strand
TATTTTCCAACTATTGGTGGTCGACATATGAGATGATGGGTCCATTGTCCTCTTTTCCTGCTTTGTTTTCGTTGATATTTTCTGACCAGGTAATCATTAATTCTTGAACGGTATAATTTGTCATAAAAAAATTGGGAAAGTGTGATTTTAGTTGTACTTCTCAATTGAATAGGCATGATCCTCTTTAACCCTTTCACTTTTTTATTATTATTTTTTACTCGGTCCAGCCGACAATTTAATTAGGATAGCACATAATTATGTTGGGGAAATACATGATCATAATAATCATGTTGGAAAATAATAATTAGTCAATTAAGAGTAATGGGGGGATTTCTTACTAAGCAGGAAGTATCTTTTGCTTGCAAAACAATCATTAACGTAATAGGAACCAATCTTAACTTCGAATATTTAATGATTTATTTGATATAAGATCAAGACTTGTTATTCATCCTGGGACGACGAACTTAATTAAAATAAAATATAATACAATATCATTCAATTATTTTAATTATCATATCCTTTTTTCTCTATTATTTTTACTTTTTACTGCTAGAAAATATTTCATCTATAAAAAACATTTTACAAAACAAAAACATTCTTAATCGAGATAAATTTTATACATAGAATTGATTATGTTGCATGAATCAAATCCACGTATCAAGTTGTTCAAAGAAGTTCGATCTTCCAGTGACCAACGAGGAGGAGGAAAGGCGAACAATTCTCTCTCTCTCTCTCTCTCTTGTAAAGGAAAGAAATTAAAAAGATGAAGCATGCACCAGCCATTTTTCACTTTCACCCAAGATCTAGCTTGTGGGGGAAGTGTTGGCATTTAGCTTTAGCATGTGCCAAGTGGCATAGAAGACATGACACATCAGATGTGAACACACTTTGGTAACAGAACAGGCCCACCACGTGTGCACAGGCAGTACAAATAATAATAACAACAATAACAATAAATACTATTATTATTGAAAAGAATAGAAGCAGCGTAAAATACAAGGTGTAAAAAAAATAAAAATAAAAACAATGTACGGTACGACGAATGGAACCAAACAGGAAAAGAGGTACTATATTTATGTCTCCTGTGGCCGTACGTTGGTCGACATGCGTGCTCTTGCCTTGCTGCATATACTACAATTCTTCTGCTAGGTGCTAAGCTATAGCTTGGGTTAGGTGAGGTGAGGTGAGGTGCATTCTCCAAAATTTTATCCAATCCTTCAACTATTCACCTTTATTCCTTTCTTTCTTGTTTTCCCACTCCAACTATTTCACTATATTTTTTCTTTTATCTCTGCAGATGAATGTTTTTACTTGTATTTTTCATAACTTTACTGTAACTGAGATGTCATTGTCCCAATGGTGAACAGGTATTTGAAATAAAACAACTTGATTATTATTAAAAGAAAGAAATAAAGATATTCTGAGGTGGGAATGTGTGTTAGATATTAAGCCTAGATTTTTTCTCAGGCAATTTTAATGATGAATCACTTACATCAGTTTGAGATATTCAATGGAAGTTTAATAGATTTTCTTGGATAGTGATTCCAAGGTTTGAATCTCTAGAAAGGTAAGGCATAAAATGTAGTTTTTTACCCATTGAGCAAACCCTTGATTTTTTTATTTTTTTTTAAAGTAATTGATGAGGATAATGACTTCCATGAAAGAGAGTTTTTTTTCTTCATCTACCCAAAAAAGAAAAGGAATAAATTTTTTTTTAATGGGTATTGGTAGACTGATCGAGATTAGGCTATTTATGACATCGGTCTTTGACACATGGATTAAATGCTGTGACAGAAGTTAAGTTGGTAGCCTATATTAGAATATTTCATAATTCGGAATTACATGTTAGGGTTGATAAACATAAAGAATTAATTTCCTTTCTTGAGAAAATATTCATTGAACTTGAGGGATGATTATGAATCTTAGGTGTTGCTGTCTGTATATAGTAGCGACATGGATCCATCTCCGACCGAATATTTATACAATTTGCCTTTTGATTGAATTGAAATTAATTTAATGTTGGAGTGCAAAATATGATTAGAAAAACCCATCATCTTGATTTAAAATAAGTTCATAAAAAAAGATACGTGCAAGCTCATCAAAAAAAAAGAAAAAGAAACATTTCATATAATCTTGATCCAGGGAATATATCATGTACGTAGACATATATTTTAAGTATAAGTTCGTCGTGCCTATCTTGTTAGTTTACTATCAATATTCCTGAACATGATCAGTTCTAACTAAACAATTTAGAATATTAAAAGGTTTAAACAGTAGTGATATTAAACTTGGCCCGACAAATTCATATAACAGGGTCCATAATCAAATGCGAAATTAGTGAAAATCTTGTACTATGGTGATTTAAAAAGGCTCGATCCTCAGCTTTTCCACCAATTTCTTTAACCAAATTCATAGCATGTCACATGCAAGTGAGGTCAACTTTATGGTCCATATCAAACGGTACACAACAACACATGCTCCAAGACGAACAGTAGCACCAGTCATGAATTTTAAAAACAAAAGCATCAATATAGAAAAACTCAACGTTATCAACAGTAAAGCAGAAGCCTGACGTCCTTCCTGGCGAGCTCACATTCTAACCCATTCTAATATACATTTGTCCACTTTATAGCATAATCTGGACACATCGGGGACATTGGAAGAGGTGGTGGAGTGGTTCAGGTCATGAAACTCAAAAGAGAACCCTAGAAATACGCCGGGAACTTGCTGAAAACGTACGTTAGTGGGGTGCCTGTGTGGTCGCCTTGCGGGTGTGTCTGGTTCTGTTTGTCAGCACAATGTTAAATAAAAGTACCAAGTGAAAAGATCAGTCAGTCACTGCCTATGCTTCCTCCTCGAAGCTAAAAATTTTCTTGCATATGTAGAGAGAGAGATAGGCATGATGATGGGCTAAGGAGATGCTGCCAAGGTTGGAGGGTTCAAAGCCGACAAATCTTGGGTTTTGCGCAATGCACAAAAGATCATGGCACACACGCCATGATCACTTCGTTTCTTGGCAGCAGAGGGGTCAAAGCTGATGAACCAGCTGGCTCATGACCTGGATTTAATAACACTGTGGAAATGCCTCCTTCATATTTGGATTGTTTATTATTATTATTAATTAGCTTCTTAATATTGACAAAAGTTTACGGGTCCAAGTGATAACTCTTGCTTTCTCCCTTGTGGGCCTCCTTATGGGATTGTGTATTTGACACGTGTAGTCACAATCATGGTGTAATATGCCTGTTTCCTAGTCCAAGTCTTGTCATATCCTTGACCCATCAAAGCTATTTTCTTGCATAAAAATACATTTGATCCTTTTGTTTTCTTGGCACCCAAAAAGTTGGTTCTCCATGATGCTTTTCTGCAGTGCTTTACTCTCCTGCTTTGTTCAGCAAAATTATTGCTTCCAAAGTGAGGCAGCGGTGCCATCCTATTCATATTATTAATAATTTAGCTAACTATGCAGAGCTCTTGGGTTGTAGTGTCGGAGTGGTCCTCGTTGCATCCAAAAGCCATCATCACATGCTAAGCAATAATTAAAATTAGGTGATGAGTTTATACTAACTTGCCAATTAATATTGTGTGTGCACAAATTTGACCAAGAAATTGTTGTGATGGAGACAACGGTGTCATAAGCTTGTGGATTAATGTCACCCACCATACTTGATGCCGTCTTGGCGGCCTAAACCACTTACTAATTCTCTCATTAGACTTTCCTAAGCAATTTCACCTATATAACTTCCGTATTAGCGATGCAAAAACTAATTATTTTAATTATTGATCAACGTTCGGCCATTCACCTAAAACAATGGATGAATTCTAACCCGGTGGACGAGATAATCACATCACTAGTAGACTTTTAAAGATACTTCTTGTCTGTTTTGTGCCATTTTCTTTCATCTATGAGATTCCAAAGCCATGCTTTTAATTATCTGTTAACGACTCGTGTCAACTTTGCTAATTGTATGAAGCTAAAGGCCGCCAAACCCTAACTCAGTCTACCATTGCAGCGAAGAGCTAGCTTTCGTGTGACTTGGAATTACGTTCTACCTTCAATCCCGTGAATGGCCTAATTGGTATAAAACTAACAATATTGTTAGCGGCATAAAAGTAAAGCCATCTTGCTTTTGGCATACAAGTGAAGCCGTGTTTTATTTATTTGTCCTTATCATAGATAGCACCCTGCAAGGCGCAAGCAGTGATTTTATGTGGACTGAATTGAACACTATTATAAACATGAAGGACTATTCCAAACACCTCTTATAAAGGGTTTTTTCTCACGACACCACACCCGCCATTGTTGTTTCAATCGAAGCAGTTTCATCCATGTATACTTCGAGTCCAAGCTGAGATAAAAGAGTATAAAATTCGCCAAATATTGATTTATGGGGCCACATGAAAGCAACATCTGATGATGGAGATTTCTTGCTGGATCTTTAAATGGCTCATGGGACCCTACCAAATTAAGACCTTTTGTCCCTCTACGACCGGCATAGAATAATTTTAATATTAAGAGAGTGTCCTATCCATTTCGGGCTAGAAGTACATGCATCTATAATCTATTTTTAGTTTTGCCCAATCTTCTTCCAGCCTTTTATCTTGAAAACCCAAGAGAGAATGCTATCCTTTCTTATCTTAAAAGCACGTTTTGTTTTCAATTATGTAATGGATGATTGATTCAACACAACCACATTTTGATATTGACCCTTTCCCGTCTTTTTTTATTAAATTATTATCTTACAACAATTTAATCCCAAATATTTCTTAAGGATTGGTATCTAAGGCAAGTACACATCTTGCTTTAAGAAAAGGAAACTTCTTCTTTGTTTCAGTCTTGTCCAAGTCCAACCAGGAGAGGTTCTTCTTTGTTTAGTTAGAACTTCAAATTGTTCTTTAAAATAATTTATCCTTTGATTAATTGATGGCTTAGACCATTTGATGCGTTCTACACACGGCAAGTGAAGCCAGTGATGTTTTGTAGGCCAAGAGAGGTTGAAATCACTAGAAAAATAAAGAATAAAGAGATTGCTGACCCAATTAATTTGAATGAGCATGCATGATGGTCCAATTCACAGATTAATAGAATTCCCCCTTTCAAAACCAATCTCCCTAGCCTCTTCGACGTGCTATCTTTTCTTGATTTATTAAAAACCCTACCAATCCTAGTTTGAATTAGACAACATTGGGAGCTTGTTTTATTTCCTGAAATGATGTTAATCTATCACTTAAATATTAATCAATTAATTGTTAAATATTATTAGTGAGACTTCATGGGTGGGAGAGGCCACGGTATTGTACATTAACTTCGAACTAAACTAGATTGTTTGACTAAAACTTGCTTAATTAAAAAGAAAACAACTATTAATTAGATGTGGGATTAGGGATTATTTCTCTAACACTAACCTTTACTATTCTCTATTTAGCTATCATAATCTCCAACGCTAATTAATTAAACTTTTAGATCAATAGTCTGGCATTTCAACATCAAGTGATGTGAAATCGATGGTGCATCATGGAACACACTATTGGAAAGAGAAGGAAACAAGGGAAAGTCGGGGCTAGAGGACAAATATGAACAACTTAACGTAGGGCAAACATTAATAGACATCTTTAATATATGGACAACCACCATGACATATCAACATTTGTGATTTTATACCTAATATAACAAAGGACATGAAGAGATCCATCAAGTGTCATAGGGTCCATTTTCACACCACACCGAAAGGCCAATTTCTTTTGATAGGTTCCTAGCAAATCCCACACACACCCCATTTGTGATCATGACACATAGCATCAAATTCTTGCATGAAAAGGAAAGCAAATGAAGGCTATGCAAGGTTCACCACTATCCTTACCTACAATGACTAAATGTATTCTAACGGTTGGTAATAATATATATTTCGTGCCCGTTTGTGCTACGAACTGCAAGGGATATATTAAACCTAATTAATTCCTGTGGGTCTATTAGAGACGTTATAAATCCATTTTAATTCAGATCGATGGAATATAAAAAAAATCAATTTAAATTAACTTGGTTAACTTTTTAATTTGATTTTAAAAAAAATTAAAATGATATTAATAAATTGACCCGTTGGATGACACAAATTAATAAACAAGAAAAGATAAAAGGAAAATACAAGTGTGTGTGTGTATTTAAAAAGGATATTCAACCTTTAGTGGTGTGAGAGTTTTTGGCAATGACGAGTATTTTTATGCACTAGAAGACATAGGCAAATATAGTGGGGGACTGAAGGCCATATATCTCTTAACTTTCATGAAAGAGAGACGTGTGTCGACTGGGCAAAACTCACACGGGTTGGCTAGCAATAATAATGGTCACTGTTGGCAGCTACTGAATACGCACCACTTGCCGGCCCCATGAAAACTTACAAATTCAATGTTTTTCTGGTTGACAAAACTCCTTCAATAAAAACAGGAATAATCACATTTTCTCTCGATGCATATCTTTTGTCATTGTCAACATGCCATTGCTGTCAACGAAAACATGATATGTTATCTCATGGAGTGTTTTGCTTGATTTGTGCAACGTAAGAGAGGGGAGAGAGAGAGAGAGAGAGAGATCCATTAGACTAATCTTCAATTTTTAATCCCTTTTGTTATCTCAAATCACTTCAATGTCTATTTATATCTGTATCTAATTAAAGAATTAGAAACCCAACCACCCCATGTCCCCTTCAAGCTGATTGAAAGTCGAGAGAGGTTGTAATGTGAATAAGATAAACCCTAGTAGTTTGATTTTGCTTTTCTTTATAGTCATAATTGACCCAGATGAAAAGAAAAAGGCAACTTGAAATGTCATCATCACATCCTTATGTCATGTGTGTGGATCCTTCCCCCTCTCTTCAAAGTTCAATTATGACAACAAGATGGTAAGATATTAGATTCAACCTCCATACACCACGCATCATGTCCTTTTTATAGAAGGAAAAGCTGTGTCTCACCTCTCCTGATAAGCATTGATGTATTAATTAATCTGCTGATGTAACGTGCAATGCACAGGAATTTGTTGAGGTTTTATTGTGCTACTGTTCTTTGACCTTGCCAAGATTATTTAACTTAAATTCTTGAACAGGTTACTGGTAGTGTTTTTGATAGAAATCTTTAAGCTAATTAACATTCCATTTCTTTGAGGTAAAGAAAATCAAAGTGAAAGGAAAGGGTTTCTTCTGCTGTTGGCAAGCAATGTGACAGGGAGATTTCAACTTGGAATAATTTGGGAGCCATTGGGCCGGAAGAAGAGGATGTATTGGCATTTTGTTCACCTTCAGAAAAGGTGAGGAATTATTCTGAAAAAAAAACTATTCTCAAATGTTGGGAGTAGTTTCATTTTTTGACAAAACATAGCCATGTCAATCTCAAGAGAGCAACGACTTAACAGGCTATCATGACAAGCTATTAGCTCATCTCACATGGCATGCCAACTCCCTGCCATCAAAATTGATACTCTCAAAATTGTCATGGTACAACGCAACCCCACCTATTTTATTTGTCAGTTTTTCACAGTATGCCCCATCTGACACCGAAATAGGATCCCAGTATCTAGGCCCATGTCTGTGTTCTTAATCTTTGAATCTCTGATTAGGGTTTGGGTCCCACTGGTGTAAAGAAATGGAAAGGCGTGTCATAAAAGTAGCTCGCTTCTTCAAGATGTATCCCTTCTCCCTGCACCTGCGTGGGGTTTGAAGGCGATGGATAGCGGAGAAAGCCAAGCATGAATTATGGACGCAATTAAGAACAATTTAACCCTGCTGGTCCTTCTCTTGGAAATGACGTTGCTTCCTTTGTCCTCTCACAACATACTTTCCCTCCAAGATATGGGCCCTCACAGTCGAATGACAAGTTGTCACATAAAGAGATGCGGAGAGAAAGCCAGCCAGCCAGCCATCCATCCATCCTGTGAGCCAAATACGTATAAAAATCATGACTTTCCTTGTTGCATATCCAGTTTTCGGGAACTTTGATGGTTCCTGACATTGGTTTACTTTAGGAAGATGGATTTGGTAAGGATAAGGTGGTGGAGTAGAACCAAAGGTAGAGATGATATGATATTTGAGAGGTATCATTCATTTCATGGTTGAATTAAAAAACCCACTAAAGTCGAAGTAATATATAGAAAGTATAAAACCAAAGAATAAGAAAAGTGACCACGGAACCAATGGAAACCCATGATTTCTAGGGTTTGGAAGATGGGTGCTCCCATCATATTCTCCCACTAAACCTTGTTCCATTGATTGGTTCTTGAAGATAGAAGCACCAAATTAACCTAGACAGTGCAAAAACTAAATCCATCTTGGTGGGAATGATTATGTCTTGCTTTTTGAAGTTTTTAAAACCCTAAAAGTTGTGATAACAAAAACATAATGTCAATGACTTGGTAGATTTTCTTTATTTTTGATTTTCAGAGAGAGATTATGAAGTCTTATTCCTTTCACATTGGGTCTAGTGGGTGCCTTTGACATGTAGCAGAACTTACTTTTCCTTGTAGAGGAACAGATAATCAAGACATGGACATGGCACAATTTCCACTTTCAATTTAAGAATAGTGTAAGAGACGGATCAAGAATCATAGATCATGTAAGGGAACACATTAATTGCCATCTATCTAGTTTGGTTGGACCTTCACTTTCTTCTTTTGAATTCCCAGAGGATGACTTGATGATTTTCTTCCTTTTCATGACATATAAATGAGATTCAAAATTGTGGACCGAAAAAATGGATGAAACTGAGTTCTTAGTTATTAAGCCTATCAAGACTCAATTCCATACAAGAATCAAATTACAGGTTGGTTGGGTAGGTTAATTAAAGTTAATTTAATTTCTTTTAAATCAAAATAATATTATTTTGAAAAAAAAAACTTCATGAGTTTTAATACTCAACTCGAGTTTTTTATCCTATCATATTAGATTAATTTTTTTTTTTTTTTTAACAAAACTCACCCTAAATTAGATCTGAATTAACCTTTATCGGGCCCATCCGGGTTCTTAAATAAATTAAATAGTCGATTTGGACCATCTTAGCCCATTTATGTTTTACGAGCTACAGGTCTAAGACTACCATTTGTGGACCTTGATAGCTGTAATCTAGCCAGCTCCTCGGCTAGATTCCAAAATTTAGGCAGAAGAATCAAAGTCACTGTAGCTATTGGATGACTTTTGTATGTACTTGGGCCGATAATGGCCCATCCCATCTATCTTTTATAGCATGCTTACTTTGTCACAAATATCAAGGCGCACAATTATAGAAGAGGGGCACTAGTAATTGTGGCCAAAACTTTCCATGCAAAGGACACCCATCTACTTCATCATTAAGAAAAGGCCACAAGAATTAATTCCTTTTTCAACCTCTCCATAATGGGACTTAATTTCTATTATCTTAGAAAAATAACAAATAACCTTATCTACCTAATTCTCTTTGAAGGGCTCTTCGTAATGTTCTTGATGTTTATTGGCAGATTCGTGTTGTTTTGAGCTGTATATGATAGGAGGTCGTTCTTAGCTACTTTTGGAATTGCAGGTGCTATGGCAGTGCTGTCCAAAACCTGCAAGGAAAATAGTCCCCACTCCCCACTGCATTGATCACCACTGGTAATTTGCTCGGTGCATCATCTGCTGGGCTCTTGGTATACATTGCTGATTTTATGGGTCCAAAGTCGCGAGGCAGCATCGAGCTCCAGATTGAATCTTACGTTGCTGTACTTTTTGGTGCTGGTGGCATGTCTCTAATGGCTGAATGGGTATGGCATGGTTAAAATTAGTTTCCCATGGAACTATGAAGGTTCCCATGGGGGCCTACTTACTTCAGAATTAGGTCTTCTGTGCCAGTTACTTCCAAGTGGAGTGTCTTGTCTTCTTTTTGTCTCACAAGTTCTGTTTTTTGCGTCTGTGTAATTTCACTACTTTTTTTAAGGAAATTGAAGTCTCTTAGATGTTTCATGTCTGGGAGTGAAAATATGGAGTTGGCCCAGCAAGGAAAGTCTTTGATTTCATATCTGCTAGCGGCAATTGCAATGGGTACTCGAAAGCATGGACTTGCAAACAGTTTCATTTTGAGTCAGGCTAACCTCTACATTGAAAGAAACTGTGTGCTGGGCTAGCCTAAGCTACCTCCATGGCCATTTCCATGCATTCACTGACAAAACACAGTCGCTTGTAATTAAAACTGCAAACAATTTTAGTTTTAAAACCACATTGGTTTGAATATATTTTTTTTTTTAAAGAAAGCTAAGATAATATTGTTTTGGATATATATATATACTAAATTAAGCTGAGCTGGTTGGGTCTCCCGGAATGGTGAATTAAATTGTCGAGAGGTAGGAAGATCTTAGGTTAACCTCTCAGACGGATCTGTATTTAATAACTGTAAATTACAATCTAAAAACAATCGAAAGAAAAGGGACAAAGAAAAGGAGGGAATACTATAAGCTCCAATCATTGAAATCATTTTTGGACAATTAGGGTTGCACATGGGCTCAAATTAATAGGACCTTTTATTTTTAATTGGATATTAATTTCTGGATGCCTTGTGTCACAAGCAAATATATTATATATTATATATGAATGTCCAACGAAGGATCACAAGTTTGATCATGCCCATCTTGAATGGCTCGTAGACATATAGGTTTGTGTATTTTATTTTCTGGGCAACCTCTCCCAATTAATCCCACCCACCGCACCCACCCCAGCTACCAAAAGATTTATGAATTTGTTGCAGAAATTAAAGTAGTCGTTGGGGTTTTCAATATTAGAAAAGGATTACACGAGAGCAAGCAAATCCAAAATAACACATCATCATCTTTACATGTAGAAGATGATGAGAAAATTCCCCTCAAGAAAAAAAAAAAAAACATTTAGGAATTAATGTGTTGGTTTTGTTCGTGTAAGAACTATTTCTTTAAGAATCAGATATTTTCAAAACTAATTTATATATCAACAACGTACACTAAGAAATTATTTGGGAATGTGGTACAAATCACGTTTTTAAAAATTTTATTTTTTTTAAAAAATTTAATATGTTTTGTATGTTTTGGATCGTTTTGATGTGCTGATATTAAAAATGAATTTTAAAAAATAAAAAAAATTATTAACATGCATTTCGGCACGAAAAGTTATTTGAAAAGCAACTGCAACCACGTTATAAGTCTCTCATCTTAACAATTTCATAAATATATTTTTTATATAATGCTTGTTTGATAATACGGTGTAAGGTGTTTTTGAAAAGTTTTTTTAATTAAAAATACATCAAAATGTTATTTTAAATTTTTAATATCATCACATTAAAATTATCAAAAACAATATTTAAAAACATCCCCGTTTAATGCTTTTTATCAAAAAAAAAAAACAATTGCAAAAACAGAAGTTAAAGCAATGTCATATGAACAACACTAGTGTATTCGAAGAATTAGATGTTGATTTCTTCGAAACTTGGAAAGTAACGAAATAAAGTAAAGATTCATAATCATCTAAACATATCAACCTTCCTCAGATCAAGATTACACCCGCAAAGGCTATGCTTTTCTTTACACATCCAAAGCATGGACAAGGGGAAATTAACAGTGGGAAGGAATCATTTTATAAATATCTCTCAGATTGATTCAATTTCAAATGCAAGTCATTAATTTGCTCCCACAGTTCCTTCCAGCAAAACTGAAATAATTTAATGGAGGACTGCAGAATCCAAACGGGCTGGTATCAGAGAAATGGGAGACAATAAATGATGATGAAGCACACCGAGCTGTAGACATGGCTCTAGCATTTAATGACTTGGTTGGATCAAAGCAAAAACCATTCATTACTCCTTCCACTTCCACGTAACTTTCGTTGTGGCTATGATGATTCTAATTTTTGTTAAAAAGAAGAAAATATATTGAATAAATCCCAATAAACGTTGCATATAATAAATATTATTTCAAAAAACAATTATTCAGTATGAACTTTGACATGAACTTAGCACTCTTGATAGACACAACACTCTCAATCCATAACAAATATATCAAATTTAAAATATTTGAGTTTAATGATCAATCTAATCTAAGGTAATATGACTATGATAAACATATCAAATTCAAAATATTTAGATCACAATTAACTTTAAAAAATGATATCATATACAAAATAAATCTTTAAAATAATATGTTGATACTTATAGGTTTTTTGAATTTTGATAGGCTGATATTTATAATTTTAAAAAATAAAAAATTATATTATTTTAATAATAAAAAAATATTTTAAAAAATAATCATCACCACCCTATAAAAACTAGATAGCAATCAACTCCATTTATTACCCCCATCGCGATGGAGTGGATCAGAAGGCAAAGTGTTTCTTCCAAATACTGCACAGATACACAAAATCAAGAACCTATTTAATGGTATAATTAATAGAAAAGTTAGTGGGTAATCATTATTGTCTCATTTTTCAACACTTGAGGTGGAGTATTAGCACAGTGTTGATTTTTTTTTATTTAAAGAAATGTTTTGGAAGTTGAAAAAGTCAAAACCACAGCCCCATTTTTCCTTGATAAAGACAGGGAGCACATGTGGTCTGCCCCCATAATCCAATCTCCCTGCCTCAAGAATCTTTAATTTTATTTTATTGTAATGTTTTGAACTTTATGTTGAAAGATATGTGTTGGTAATGGCGAAACAGAGTAATTAATATCCCAAAGAGTGATCAGACAATTGGATTAACCACAGTAGAAGGCAACCACCATTAACTTTTTGAGTGAGGAAAACAACTATATTATATAAGGTGTGAACAATTTGTCACAGAGTTATTAATATTTACATGTATTAATTTGAATCAATACAAGTCATTTCAAATATTTTTAAAAAATTATTTTGAATGGATCATTTCTCACATGTTTTTTTTTTAAACTCAACTCTGATTAAAAGAGCATTTTAGAGTATGTTTTAAAAATATATTTCACTTTAAAAAATATTAAATTGATTTTTTTAATGTTTTTTTGATGATTTTAAAATGATAATGTAAAAAAATCAGAAAAAACTAGTTATTTTAATGTATTTTTAAACGAAAAATAATTTTAAAAATCACATTACATCATAATACCATACAC
>Ga0325410_1006240_pt1 | contig 13102 bp, 6 predicted proteins | sample PopdelMetagenome_16_FD_206182 | JGI IMG/M metagenome (GOLD analysis project Ga0325410, IMG submission 206182) | Populus deltoides microbial communities from Bellville, Georgia, United States - Xylem-PdIQD-R3 | ecosystem: Host-associated > Plants > Phyllosphere > Stem > Wood/Secondary xylem... | reverse complement strand
TTATAAGGTTTTTTTTTATTATATATATATATATATCAAATTATCTCAAAAGTACACCCTCTCTGTCTCGAGCATTAAATGAAATAAATTCCATCACGAAAACAATAAGAAAGCTTAAAAAACTAACTATATCTTATACTCCCAGAAATCTAAATCATGGGCTAAACCCAGCCCATACCAATAATCATTGGATCAGTTGGGCTCAGGCACACCCGTGTATTGACATTGGACCTGCTTCCTCTTCTTCACAAACAAATAACAACACGCCACACGGCCTAGTCAATGCAGCCTCTTCGATTCCTTTAAACGACGGTCCATCACTTCTAAGTTCTACCTCAGGAGCCAGGAGGGTTCTGGCAGTGAATTCAAAAACATATCAGGCTCCCTCCAAATCGCCAAACACATATTTCCATCTACACCCTTCATAATCCCCCGTATTTTCATACTCCTTCATTTGGATCATTTCCCTCTTTCTTGCACAAATTCAATTTTTCTGAAGAGAGAAGCACAAGATTAGGGTTTCTAGAAAGAGAAAAGGAAAGAAAAATTCTAGGGTTTTAGGTCATGGAGGGTATTCTGGTTCTTGATTCAGAAAACATCAACGTCGCAGGTACTCTCGCTCTCTATGTATTTTTCTTAACATGAAATTTCGCAAAATCTCCATTATTCATTTACAATCGATGGTTGTTTATTTATATTCACTTCGTAAAATTGCTTGAATGTGTTTAATTTAGGGGTTTAATCGATGTTAGAACTGCGAAATCTGCCGCTGATTAGGGTTTTTAGGGTTAAAAAGTTGAAGGAAGTGTGCGTCTCGGTTTGATTTCTGAGAAAAACTGTAATGATTCAAATCAGAGTTACCAATTTGTGTGAATTTGCTGAAATCGCGTGATTGAGGAAATTGGGAATGTGTCAGGTAACAAAATAAAGGGAGAGAAACTGGGAAAAGGGTCCATGATTGGAATTGCGCCAAGGAGAACACTTGCTGACATTAGCAATTTTCCTGTATCAAGGAAAACGCTCGCTGAAGTTAGCAGTTTGTCGCAGCGAAACCAAGATGGGAAATCACAATCTGTTCTAGTCGGTAAAGATTACATTGAGAAGCTCCAACGGGTATACGTCGAATGTTTCAATATCTAGATGTACACGTGTTGATATTTTTTTTAGTATGGAGTAGAATTTGGCTTAATGGGTTGCTTTTTGAATGTTTTTGTCCAGGAAATCATGACATTGACAAAGATTGTGGTGGATAGGAAGTAATCTTTTTGTTTGATTTTTCTTTCTCCTGAAGTTCTGTTCTCATGTTGGCGATTTATTGTGTCATTTATCTCAACTTTGGTCAACAGTAAAATTATCGAGTTGAGTGCTATTGAGTTGCAGAAGCTGAGAATCAGATTTCAGCAGTTACAGCAACAGAATGAGCAACTTGCACAAACAAACAGCCAGATGTTGGCGGTAATGTCATTCACAAATCAATTTCTTCACGTATAAATTGCATAAAATTTTGGGCCCTTGATGAGACTAAATTATTCTCTTAAAATTGCAGGAACTAAATGCGGGCAAAGATAAGGTAAGTCTTTATATAAGCAAGCCTGGATTGTCCTGCTCATTATGTGCTGTGCTGTGTTGTGACATTTCTGTGTTAACTACTTGCTTCTGTTACTGTTCAGCTTAAGGTATTTCAACATGAGCTGGGATGTAAGAATGGCTTGCTTGATGCCATAAATTTGGAGCTGAAGGTATGCTTAGCTGCTGCTCTTTTTGCCTCAGTTTTGAATAAGTTTTGTTGTTAGTAATATTGGTGATTGACTTCTAAAACTCTCTCTGTTTTAGGAGAAAGCAAAGAAAGTTAGATGCCGGATTAAGAGAAATGAGGTATTCGGGAACTCAACTCAACAGAATTTATGGGACAAGGGTCTTTTTCATAGTAGCCCACATAGTATTTCATCCTATTTTGCCATCTCTTGTAGGTTGAAACCATCAAAGGTGATGGGGCTGCACAACTCTCTCAACCAGAGGAGGAGAATAAACCATGTAACCCAAAAAGGAAACGCCAATCAAATGTTCAATGTAACCAGTTTTTTTCCCCCCAGACATGTATTCAAAATCATAGAAACCTTTTCATGAAGCCAGCATTTTCTCTTTTGGTTTCGTGCAGCTTTGGAAACTCGTCCTGTTCAACCACAAACTAAAGAGAATGCTGACAAGAAGAGGTTTGTATTTCAAATGCTATATTGCTGCTTGGAATCTGACTTTATATGAGTTATTTTATCTTTCCTCTGAAGTTTTAGTTGCTTAGTATTTCTCATGACAGTGTTTGTTTGAGAAGGCAATCTGCTAGGTTTAAGTCTGGAGAAGAAGAGCCTACTGAAAACAACGTTGATACAAAGAGGTTTGTTCTGACATGGTCCAGAATCTTGTATAGTTTCAGTTCACAAATGTCTATTTGAATGATATTAGCTTTTCTCTAAAGTTTTTAGTTTGCTTAGTATTTCTTTCTCCAGTTCTCCTGACGGCTTTTGTTTGGGAAGGCACTCTGCTAGATTCAAGTCTGAAGAACAACTCAATGAAAAGAACGATGACAAAAGGAGGTTAGTTCTGACATGGTTCAGAATCCTGTATAATTTCAGTTCACAAAGGTCTTTTGACTTCAGCACTCTGGAAAGAACCTAGGAGAAATCAAGGATTTGTACACTCTTTTATGCGTGTCTCAGCAGGATCTGTAGAAGAAAGCAATCCATTAGGATTAAGTCTGAGGCACAAATAGAAGAACCAACTGAAGATTTGTTTCAGACTGATGATGCTAAATTTCATGTTCCTGCAATACATGGTGATCCAGTTCATGAAAGCTGTCCAACATTATCAGCTCCATCTGTAAAAATCGAATCTGAAACAGGGAACAGTGCTCTCAGATTTGAAACTCAAGAACCACGAAGGACATCCCTTCGGCCATCGCGTCGAGCAGCTGAGAAAGTCCAGTCCTACAAGGAAATTCCACTCAATGTGAAAATGCGAAGAAGTGAGTGAGTTGAAAATCTCTCATATAATCTATCTGTACCATCTAATCTATGTGGACGCAAATTTTCTACATCCTGCCCCTTTTTGGGTCCTCTGTATGTTGTGGTCTGGAAGAAATCTCTTTCAGATTCTCTCTGACCCTGTAAATTTTCTAGCTACTGTACTTTCTTTATAATGATTCCCTGTTGATGATTAGGAAGTGCACAAAATCAATCTAGGTTTAGTTCAAGTATTTGAGTTGTAGTTGAACATAAGCAACACGCTTGTGTGCAACTTTACATTTCTTTCCCTTTAGGAAAAAGAGATCATATCGAACTTGCTTCTAAATGGACGTGCTGTATTTGTCCTGCATCATTTTATCTACATATCATTTAAATTGTAGATACGGAAGAACATCATTTGCCAACAGCTATCCATGGCTAACATTTATATCGTTGTGATCCTGATTTTAATCCGAGAAAGCAGAATGTTGATGTTAAATGATGCATTTACCAGAAATTAGAAATTGCCGGTGCTATGTCTGTACAACAGTACGTAGTGGTTAATGAGAGCAAGACCTGGTTCAGTTCTTCAGTTCGCATTCTCTCCCCTGATTTTTTGCTTTTTTGCAGACATTAACACACGTTATCTAGTTTTCTTATTGACTCGAGTATAGGTTTATTTTGCGAAATTGAAAAGCATATTATAATCAGAATAACTAGTTATGATTGGCGTTCTGGACAGGTTAAGATATAATCATATCAGTATGTGACTATGTGCTGTAGAGAAATCATATTTCTGTAGTTTCTTTCTTTCCTGATGTCCATGGATTCATATGACCTATGTATCTAACGTTATTCGATCATTTTTGGGGTACAAACTGGTACCATTTGACACTTAATCGATCATTTTTGGGGTACAAACTGGTACCATTTGACACTTAAAGAGGTCAGGAATTAAAAAATCGTGAAATGGAAAGTGGTGGACACGGGCGTTGGGGAGGAAAAGCAATTTGGAAAATGGAGACTGATTAGACTAGCAATTAGTCAGTAAGATGGGGCGTAGTGTATCTAAACTGATGAACAACTTAGATTTCTTGTGATCAGATTTGGTTTTAGAAATTGAATGAAGGATCCTAAATTTCTAACCATTGATTGGCAAAATTTGACTGTAATTGAAGATTTGCTTTGTTGTGGTTGTATTATGTTAGACTATTGGGAGACAATTTTTAGTAAAAATTTTCTATCTTTATTATTTATCCAATTACCATGCTTAGGTAGAGTAAAAGATAGGTTGAATACAGGAAATCTAAGCGAAGGAAGGGAAAAAGGAAAAAGCGTGACATATGGGTCCAGCAACTATCACCGTCTCACATGCAAATAGAAAAAGCAAGGTGACAAAAAAGAGCTGTTTTTCACATCATTTTCCTCAGCTCCAAACCGCGTTTGTGCACGAAGAGGGAAAAGGAAATATAAAATTAGATTCAAAAAGGTTGCTAATATAAATTTCAAAAAAGTATTATAACATAGAGGGAGGGAGAGGGAACTTTAAATTCACTCCTTTTTCTTGATCTTTAAATTGATTATTAGATATTTATGGATGAACGATCTTTTTTTTTTTTTTTTTTTGTAAATTTTGTAGTTGATGATGAATAGATGCATGCCCCAGCACAGAATAGAATAAGATATCTGGACATCTTATCGACTGCTCACAATACAGGAACTGCGACCTTAATGTGTTCATATCATCCATATGGAACTTGTCGAGCCTCAAATCAGGCCTAAACCACCACATCCATTGAACTTTGATTTCATATCAAACATGGGTTTAGATGGATTTGTAATGCCCTTGTCCACGCTATAGTGGACTTGACTTCCTCTCCTTCCATACAATTCTTTAGGTAACATGCAATTAGTTGTTCTACTTCCACCATGCAAGACTCCAACTGGCAAATTCCCATCATTTCAATGCTGAAACTGCAGATTGTCTTTTTTTGAACCCTTGAGATCGTTTTCTTGCAGCAGTTTGCTTCAAATTAACTCAAGAAATAAAAGGCATGTTATGATGTGTCTGGTGGCAATTGCACCACTTGAGACCCCACAAACCTTAGTGAAAAATCCTGTATACTGAAAATGAATAAGTCGCATGCATGTATGTATACATGTGAGCGAAACGCAACATAGCGTGCAAGAGGGATACTCTAAAATAACGCATAAATTGGATTTTGGCTCTCAAATAGCGCCTCACTTTGGATTGGTCAAATCGGGATCCGCTTATACTTTTTTCGTTTCAAGGATAACTTTGTTATTGCTAGGACATTGCATGAAAGAGTTGAGGACCCTACCATTATCTCCTTTGCCACAACAAATTTTCGGTTCAGCTTCTTTTTCTGACTGATATGTGTGTGCGTGTGAGTGAGAAAGAGAGATATGCATGCAGACATGATTTCGAGTGGGACAAGAAAGAAACAAGGATGGCTAAATCCATTATTTACAGTGTTCTCACCAATTTTTTTTTTTTTTTAAAAAACTAAACCTCCCTATTGTCGATTTGTTCACTTAATTAGATAAATGCAAGGTGCCTTAATTGAAAAATAACTAATATAATGAAAGTAAAATTAACAATAATGAATCATGCAGTGAAGAAAAGTAAGTTAAATCTCCAAATCCAAGATATGCAATAAATTTATAGCTTTTATTGAGCATATTTTCTCAAACCGCAACAAAAAAAAAAAACTAGTTACGATGCCTCGTTGTAGTTTGATTAGGCAAAAAACAGAAGAAGAAGAAAGTGGATATATTTCCTGACACTGATCCCCAGTTTTTTAATCTGTGATTTAGCTTAATTATCGTTGATGGAATGGGATCATTCTCACTATCTTTTTGTGGATCTCTTTCGCAAGATCCCATAAACGTTGTTAGAAAAGTATAATAACTAGTAATCCATGTACTTGTACTCCTGTGAGAGTCAAAAAGGGCAATGTAGGGGTATATACTTTCAAAGAAAGAGGTTTAAGATCAGATGCCTTTAATCATTCATGTTGGACTTCCCTTTTACATATGATCGAAGGCACCGTACAGTTCTATCTTATCAGGAGAATATTATACAACTCAAGTCTCAGAACAAACTCAGTTAGCACCGAATTAATGGTGGCAGAGATTTTTAAATTCTAGATAAAATGAGAAGAATGATGCCCTTTTAACTTCAAAAATTAAAAATGAAGGTAAAGGGGAGGATATGTTTTTTCTAAAATGGCTGTAAAATAATTTGTAAATGATTTACTGCTTTCATGAACTGTATTTTGATGATTTGTTCTAGTTAAGGGGACAGATCAAGCACTTATTTCAGCAATATCTTAAATTTTACTTTCGCTTCCACACGTGTGTTCACTGTGCTTACCCCCTGCAGCTCTTTTGTGGCTATACCAGGAAAAATCCTAGCAGCCACTTTCACTGCAATTCACATTCCCTCCAAAGTAGCAGTAGTGGCCCTCTGTGGACATGAAATCTAATGGCACGAAGATTTTTACCCGCCTTGTCTCTTGGCACTTTCCATGGTTTTGGCCTGTAGTGAGTTTTTTTATCCAACCGCTTGTCCCATGATAGAAAATAAAGCAAAAGAGAGAATAAAAGGAAAGTAAACAGAACTCTAGCTAGTAGATTCAGTTCCTATAAGAAGTTGCCACCCCTCCCATTCTTTACTTAATTCTCTCAAGACATCCATTCGATTGATTTAGACAACAAAGAAAAATGGAAGATTACTCTGGTCCTCTGAACTGGCCATGCTTCTACCAAGATGAGGTGAGCTATATATCAACATGCATTCTTGCTGCTAACCTCGCTGGGTCCAATTCTATTTCTTGTACTTGTTATGAGACTAATGTAGATGTTGTTAACTACTGACAGGGGATCGAAGACTTGAGGCATTATCTCTTGTACACTACAGAACTAGAAACAGCAATTGTATCAGCGAAGGAGGAGATCACAAGAAGAGAATTTGAGATATTCCATCTCAAAGATCTTATAAGCAAGGCAATTGAGGAAAGGAATGAGGCCCAGATACAATGCCAGGAACTGGTTTCTGACAAACTAGCCCTCCAACAACAACTGCTACACAAACAGCCGGAAAATCAGCTGCAGCAAGAAATGCAGCACTTGAAGCAAGAATCCGCTTCACTCACAAGAACTTACAGCAGTGAAGATGAATCCAAGGCTAGCGACTCCAACAATCACAGCAGCTCTCCTGATTCAAGCAAAGTCACTGTTCCCTCGCAGTTTACTGATCCAATTCCCCAGGAAACACTGCAATCATCTCTCCCAGAAGTGATCCTCAAGTTAGCAGCTGACAAGCCACTGCCAGTGAAAGGGAAACTCTTGCAGGCAGTGAAGGAAGCCGGTCCACTTCTGCAGACCCTTCTCCTGGCTGGACCACTCCCTCAATGGCAGCACCCGCCTCCCCAATTAGACTCCATTGAGATCCCACCAGTAACCATTTCTTCACCAACAGCTCGGCTAATACACCGAGACTCTTTCAACAGTTTCAGTTCTTGTTTGAGCAAGAAGAGGGATCTTGAGCTCTGTGAAGGTCCCGATTTTTCTTCCCCTGCCAACAAGTACCAGAAAGTTGTCCCCCATTGACCAAAACCTTAGTTCTTACACACAATTCTCTAGTACATCCATCCCCTTCATGCTGTTAAACATGACAAGGAAATCAGCATGAAATGGATGGCATAGCTATCCTGCATCAGTTTGGAACTGTAAACTACTTTTGTCTTAGAAATTAATGATTCTAACTTCTCTAGAAAGTCAGATAGAGACTTAAATTATGTATAATGTGAAAATGGGCACTGAATTCTCCATGTCAGCTGGGAAATTTTATATCAATATATTTCCTTTATTTCACACAGATGTTGTAATAATCCTTGCTCCATGAAGCCAGATTTTGAGTGGTGCTCATGTTATTTCCTCATGCTTTTGCCTTTAGGGTTAAATGTTAAAAGTAAAGAAATGATGTCGAGTATGACCATGACAAGTAATCATATAAATAAATCTCCCCGTATATTTTCCCTTTCCATGAAGCACACCTACCATTCATGGTGAGTGTCCGCCATTGAAAGTGCATCTAAGTAGACCCATTATCATGACCAACTCTTTGAGCTAGACCAATTAAAGAACACAATGATATCAACAAGGCTCGTCATATCATAACTTTACATTAGTTAAGAAATCATTCACCTCATTAAGCTAAGTTTCCTGTATTTTAGATTTGTTGGACCTTACTCGTGAAAAATAATTTTCAACTCTTGATTATAATTTAATTTTTTTTTCTTACTAATTTATAACAAAAACGAGTTGAATTAAAAATATATTTAATAAAAATAACTTGTTGATTCATAAAAATAAAAGTGCTACGAGTTAAGAAAAAATTAGGGTTCTATTTGTTTCATGAAAAGTGATTTTTTAAAAATTATTTTTTAAATTTTCATGTGTTTGTTTGCCTTTAGAAAAGTTGATTAATTAAAAATACTTTTCAGTCAGAAAAATTTAGTTAGATTTTCATGAAAGTATTTTCTTTTTATTTTAAACAAAAAACACTTTCTAGAAGTTGTGAAAAATTTAAACATATCAAATTATTTATTAATTATATCAAAATATGCCCCTCAAACTTTTATTTACTATATATATTTTATTTTCATCACTATATATATATATATATATATATATATATATATATATAAATATATAAATGTGCCCCTCAACCTAAACCCACTAGAGCTGTACAAGATTTCAAAAATTAAGCATGAATTCCTCCAAACCAGAACAGTATGCCTTCACATGTAAAGAGAGGTCATGGTCATTGTTTTTCTTTGGACCACCAATGCATTAAGTCAACGAAAAATCTAGGAGCTAAAGAAATTTCACGGATGTTGATTTTTCATGATCATAATCACCATCATGATGCATTTGCACATGCATGGGATTGTGAGTTTCACAATCTTGGCCCCACACTCCGTGGAGGATCAACTTAAGCAGCAAATTACTGGGCAAGACTAGTTAATACCGGACAAATCTATGGTCTTTACAGCTACCTGAGACTAACAAAAAACAACATGGTTTTAAAAGCAATCCACACCTGGTCTCTTCACAACTAGACCAAGCTAACCTCGAACCAGATTCTGGATTTCGGCACTGGCTTAACTCGTAAGCATTACTCACGGCTCGAAGATGGCAAATTGCTGTGTTTTCGGATTTTATCATCTTGGGTTTGTCAAGAAACTCTCTCATGGCAAAATCCCTTGGGTTCTAGCCTGCTTCCACTGTGTTCCTTGTCCGCTAAATCTGTCCCCCTTTTTGAACAAGCACAAGGCATGTGATATTATACCAGGAAACCGCATGCCCTCCCTTGTAATGATGAACAATCTACACGGCACACATGAAAAAGAAATTCATCAACAGAGGCAATTCAACTTTTTGGCCAGTTCTTCCCACGTGTTTTTGTCGTGTGAAGCGAATTTAGGTTCCTAGTTTCTTTCTAAATCACATGGATTGGGGTTGATACGTGGTCTTATCGTGAAAAAAAAAAATCCATGTGTTTTATTTCTGAGTAATGTTAGTGTTATTTTTAGATTATTTTTTTTTATTTTTTAATAGTTTTAATATGCTAATATTAAAATTAATTTATAAAAAAATTTAAAAAATTATTATTTTAATATATTTTTAAGCATAAAATATTTAAAAAACAATCGATATTAGTCTTCTGATCTTTGAAATTAGGTCATAAAAACTAAAAAAATGGGGCCCAGGAAAATAAAATCTCTTTTTATTTGATCTGATATGGATGATGGATTTCATACTTTTCTCCATTATTTCTTTCACATGAAAATAATGAGATCCGTGATAAAATCTTCCATACATCCCATTTTCTTCATTTCTCGTGAAAAGAGATTTGCAGTTTTACTCCTCACGTGCGGAATAATATCAGACCTTGGGTTAATTTTGTAATTGATAATTTCTGTAAATTGAAAAGTTTAGAAAGGCCAGAAATCAGGCACAGTGATCGCATGGGCCATAAATCATCTAGTGAGACCTTTTGGGGTTTTCTCTTTTCCAACAAATGAGTGGAGTGTTTGGGCTTGGGCCCTACTTTCCACAAATTTTTCTGGGCTATAAATATCTTTCCATTTTTTGATTAAAAATATAGATAAATGAAAAAAAAGAAAAAGAAAAAAAATATCTGATGGTGTAATATACTGTAAATACAGTTCCTAACTCTACCTTCCGTTTCCCGCAAGGAGAAGCAGAGCCAACGGTAATGTCTGCTTCGCTCTCCTCGCCTTTTCTTTATAAACACAGTTCCTAACTCTATTTTCTGTTTCCCAAAAGGAGAAGCAGAGCCAACGATAATGCCTGCTTCTCTCTCCTCGCCTTTTTTTCCACTTCCCTCTTCCGCGTCTCCTTCAAATCCCAACGCTCACGTTTCTCCTTCACCTCCTTCTCCTCGACGCCGTCTCATTCCAAAATCAAACCACCGCCACCACCGTCTTCGTCTCTCTCTTTATTTGCTCTCAATAACCTCGCGTAAACGCTGCATTCACTGGCTCCTCTTCCTCTTCATCGATGCCTCCAGAAGTCTCTTCCTCCTCTCAGGTTCCCCTCTCTATTTATTTATTTATTTATTTATTTGAGACTTGATATTACGATTGTGATTTTGTTTGAAAATGCTGATTCAGTTCAGGACAGTTTGCTATATTCAAGGGCATTTTGGGTAACTCAATCTATAATCGCGTGGAATGCGGATGCTGTTAGAGACGGTTATTGTTAATTATACGCTAGCCAAACCGCTGCATTAACCGTTACGGATACTGAAGTGGAAGAGAATCAAGATTGAAGAAGACAGCGGCGGCCTTCCATGACATGTACGTGTTTTTTTGTTTTGTTTTGGTATTTTTGAAGAGTAGTGGTTAGTTATTAGGGTGAAAATTGAACGGTTTCTTTTTGGAATTTGAGGTAATTGCGAACAAAGCTTTCGAAGAGCCTTCAATTGTGGATGCCAAATCTCTCGTGGAATGCCAATTAGCCATCGCGGCATTCAGCTGTAAGTGTTTTGTTCAATGCTTAATGCGTTAGTGTTGTTGGCCTACCCCTGAAGATTATTGCAAATATGTACGTGAATTTGATGAACAAATGTGAGCTTAGCACTTAATCGTGTGTGATATCGTGTTGTGTTCTGTTCATTTTGTTACACATTTTGTCACTGTATTTGTAATTTGTGCAGCGGAATGGGCATCAAGTTGTTTGTTATGAAGGCATTTAGGGATTCTTTATAAGCATATTGAATTGATTTAATGCTTTATGGTCTGATGAAGGAACAAATGTATGGAGAAAAAGTTTAACAGACGCGAGGAAGATTGGAACAGAAATGAGGTAGAATAGGAGAGAAAGCAGAAATGCAGAGAGGGAGGACAGAATAATATTTCCTTTCTTTGATAATTCTATTCTGTTACAACTGCCTCTGTATATAGGCATGAATAGAAAACGAGAGAAGGGTCTCGTGCCTTCTAGATTACAAAAATATAGAAACGGTGCGTATTAAGTAAAGTAAAACTTAAGGAAAGTAAAGTAAAATGGTGTGAATCACTTGTAATGGTAACTTCTCTTTTAAATGCCTTTCCCCTGTTGAACTTTTTTACGTAAAGCTTACCTGCAACAATTCTCCTCCCATAATAACGACCTTGTCCTCAAGGTTGAAGATTGGGAACCTGAGTTTTACTTCATCCATAAACTCCCAGGTGGCCTCTGCCGGGAACAACCCTTGCCAATGGATTAAGAGTTGTGTAGCAGCTTGGAACTCCTTCTAAGGCATTCATGGAAATGTATGGGTCCATGTCTTCTGATTCCTCCGTCTCCCTCATAGACTCAAATGCACTGTCTTCGTTCTCATCCTCATCTCCCACTAAGCAAATGGAGTAAAGCCTTTTTGTTCTACATTTGTGCCCCGGAGTGAATTTGTCGTCACACCAAAAACACAAACCTTTTGCTCTTCGTTCTTCCATTTCAGTACTCCTGAGAGTTCTGGTTGGTTTCCTCATAGGCTGAGTAGTAACTGGTGTTTGAGGGGTGGGTAATAATCCTGGCAATTTAGAGGGTGGTGTATCGTGAGGGTTATAAGTTTAGTAAAAAGGTGGTGGTTGAGCTGTCCTGTTGTTGTTGTTAACAGGTATGGTGGGGTGTTTGGTTGACTGTTTCTGAAATTTCTTATAGAGGTTAGTGTTTTCTTGCAGGCGGGATAGGTTATAGGCTTGTTTAAGGGATTTTGGTTCGAACATTTTAACCAAATTTTTTATTTCAGTTTCTAGTCCACCTAAAAAGAAGATCAAGGCATATACCATACCGTTCATCAATTTCTGCACAATTCCACAGAATGTCAAAGTCCTTGATGGAAGTTTCCAAATCGCCTTCTTGTTTCAGATCTTTGAGTTCATCTAGAGGGTCCTTATGGCCGCCAAACCTTTCACAGATGGCTTCCACATACTCATTCTACATTACTACCCTGCCACCATTGCTGCGCATGAAATTTCAATGCCAATACAGTGCTATGCCGTCCAAATAATAAGATGCTAGTTTGAGTTTTTCAGCGTCAGGGACCTCTTCTATCTCAAAATATTGGTTGCATTTATACAACCATTTATGGACGTCTTCCACTTCGAAAGCTGGAAAATCACGCCTAGGCTTATGAAACTTGTAGTGTCCGCCATACTGCCAATCATTCTTGCCTATCATACCTTCTTGACTATTGCGTGGATGCTCTTGGTTAGAGCTTGTCTCCCCTATAGGTAACTGCAGTTTCTGCAATAATGTATTCTGTTGAAGGGAAATACCAGAAATGAGCTCCTCCAACCTTAAAAGTCGGGTGTCGCTGGACAGCTGTTGTTGCCCTTGTTGTTAAAACATTCTTGCCATCTTGTCATTCCATTAGGCTTGTTCCTTGTTAGCTGTTGCTAGTGCTCCTTCTAACTTCTTCATATCTTGGGACCTTGTGTCATGAGCCATTGTTAAGGTCTGAAGATAAAGGCTCTGATACCACTTGATGAAGGAACAAATGTATG
>Ga0325410_1006239_pt1 | contig 13103 bp, 7 predicted proteins | sample PopdelMetagenome_16_FD_206182 | JGI IMG/M metagenome (GOLD analysis project Ga0325410, IMG submission 206182) | Populus deltoides microbial communities from Bellville, Georgia, United States - Xylem-PdIQD-R3 | ecosystem: Host-associated > Plants > Phyllosphere > Stem > Wood/Secondary xylem... | reverse complement strand
TATTGTTCTTCGTTTTTTTCTTCCAACATGGAGAAATTATAATTAGGAACTAAACAAATCAAATAGAGTATAGGATTCCACTTCTAAACCAAGCTCAACAATCATAGTGCACCAAAGAAATAAACAATAAGGTAACAACAAATAAAGCAGTAAAAGGTGGAGAAGAACTATAAGGAAAGAGATAAATTGCATAAAAGCTTGTGAATAAAATTACATATACAGGGTTGGACATTGTAGTTCCCTAAACTTCTTACTCTCATCTTATATAAATTGTTTATAAAACATAAAAAGTTTATATTATGAATTCTAATACAATTTAAATTTTTATCTGTACATATCTACTTTCTTAGTAATCATATGCACTCCAACTAATTTGTAATACTTGCCACTTTAATTTATTGATGATTTTTGTTTTGAATAGAACTTGATTTTCTTGTCAGTCAAACTATAGATATAATTTTGAGTACTTGAAAATTAAGCAATATTTTATTAAAATATATAACTGCGTACAATCTATATTTGAAATATTTTTACAAAAAAATAAAACAATCATCCGATTCTTCTCTTGAATTTGATTTATGGTAATCAAGTCAAGATTTGTGCTTTGTTAGAACATAAATTTAGGTGTGAATTGCAAAGCAAGATCTAATGATTTGATGTTTTGAAGAATATCTTTGATTTATTTTCAAAGTGTTTTGAAGAACTCTTACGAGATATTTAGGCTTGATCCAACATAAATTTGTTCTTTGTAGACTTCAAACATAGATAAAGAAGACTCAAGAGTTTTGTTCTTTATAGACTTTAAGAATAAATGAAGGAGACTTTAGAGCTTTTGAAAGAGTTTTCTTATTTGAAGAGCTTGTCTTGAATAAAATTTTGTATCTCTAAAAATTCTTCTCCCTTTATCTAGGGTGAGGACTTCAATTTATAAAGACTTGTAAGGGCACTCAGGTGTTTTGCCAATGCCATATGATATTTTTTTTATTGGTTAATTCTTATTTATAATATTTATGACAAGATATTTCAAATACACAAATCATATATCAACCTTCTATTGACCAAGAAATATATAAAGATTCATTTATTTTTCATGTCATTTATTCCAATTTTTATTTTATTGTAAAGATCCATTTATTTTTCTTGTCATTTATTCCAATTTTACTTTATTTTTATGTAAAATGAGAATAAAAATAACACATGGTGAAATTTGAATAGTAGAAAAGTTTTGTTTCTACATATGGCACATCGAGACAAGTTCACTTTACCTTAAACTAAGTGGACACAACTCGAAAAATAAGGTTAAGAGATTTTATACTTTAAATATATTATTTCAACTAAAATTTGATTTGATCATATTAAATCTTCACAATAAATTAATATAGATATATTTCATTGTGAAAGTAAATTATAATTGTCAAAATTGAAAATTTAATGACTAATTTTAAATTAAATTAAATCAAATAATAGAATCAAAATTTCTTGCTGGATTTGAAGCAACTGCAGATTTTAGGGAGCAAAGTGAAAATCATAAAATTTTATCTTATGCATTAACAATAACTAGCAATTTTGACCTGCATATAAGACTATTTTTTGCCAAAAATAATTATTGTATAATCTTGTTTCGTAGGTTTTGTCATCTTGAATCTAATGGACAATGTGTTTACAACTCTACTAGTAGTTGATAAGTTATGGTTGAGGAAAAACATCAGTTCCCTTTTCTCTTTTATCTCGATTTCTATACATTCAAAATTTAGCAATTTCTTTCAAATATAATGCATTGTTGGCGAGAGATGAATTTATTAAGAGGAAAGTTTTTTCATTAATAGGAAATTTAATCAAATTTCTCTCATATGATTGTAATTTTTTCTTCTAATCAGTCAAGAGTCCACACATATTAGGGCAAAGTGTGGCTTTAAAAAAATCACAGTATCCCCTTATTTTCCCTTACAAACAGTGCAGGCCATCGGCTAAAATTTATCTCCAACAGGCATGTCGAATCTCATAACTTTTTCTTTTACTTTACTTTTCCTGTTTTCTTGTGTGTACTTTTTTTTTCCAGTAACTTCATTTCCAATTCAAAATAATGTCTCTTTTACCATAGACGAAGTTATATATTTGTGAAGATAAGAGTATTTTGCTAGCCAACCAAACATCATCATGCATGGTCTAAAGCTTTCTTTATCAAATTCTATATTGATCGATGTAGAGTAAAATATGGAACTGCTCAGCAAATCAAGTAACTGTAGCAATCAACAAGAGGAAAATCTGGAGGAAGATTAGGAAGACCAATTGATCTAATCTACCCCACGTCTTCTGCTGAATTTCAAATGTTGATAAGATTTTCTGTTAAGATTATTATGCTGTATCCAAACTCTATAAAGAGTAACCTTGTATCTGTAACATTTAAGAGAGAAAAATACATTTTCTACTTCACTGTTTTCTTAAGTTTACATGGTATCAGAGCTACAAAAAGACTAACGTCTCATCATGTCTTCCTCTCCTTCCTCGTCCACTACAATCCTTAACTCTTCCTCTTTGATCCCCACAATAATTCCAATCTCTAATATTGTTTCACTCAAGTTGACTCCTGATAATTATCCTCTTTGAAAGACACAATTACTGCACTATTTTAGTGGACAAGACCTGTATGGCTACCTTGATGGTACACTCATTCTTCCTCTCCAAATGATTGATACTCTGCATCCTGATACAGGTTCACTCACCCAAATTCCAAATCCTGCGCATTTTCAATGGTTACGACAGGATAGTCTAATCCTTAGCACTCTTATGTCTTTCATGACTGAGGGTGTTTTAGCTCAAATAGTCTCTTATGCAACCTCTCATCAGGTTTGGCGAGCACTTGAATCAAACTTCTCCTCACAATCTTGGGCTTGTACCATCCAGGTTCGAACTCAATTTGCCAATGCAAAGAAGGGCAGTCAATCTGCCAATGATTATTTCTTTTTGATCAAAAGATTAGTTGATGAACTTGCTATGGCTGGCCAACCTCTCAAATGTGACGACATCGTTTCATATGTTCTTACTGGGTTAGGACATGAATATGACAGCTTTGTCTCCTCTATCTATGCCCGTAATGACCCAGTTACATTTGAGGAGGTATACTCTCTTCTAATTGTTACAGAATCTTGTCTAACTCATCATTATCTATCTACTCCCGCACCCTTTTTTGAAGCAAATATTGCCCAGAGATAACCGCCACCATCCAACAATAGGAGCAGAGGTGGTTCTCGGGGTAGAGGCCGCTATAACAACTATCATGGAAGGGTGCTTTCTCCTACAATAAAAGTTACACATATATTTCTTCTACTATTGTGTGTCAAGTCTACGAAAAACATGGCCATTCTGCTTGCAAGTGCTACCATCATTTTGATCTCACCTATCAACATTCTTCTTCTCCTCCAAATAAACAGGCTTTTATTGCAGCAAACAATGACGACTGGGAGAATGACTGGCATGTAGACACAGGCTCACCATATCACTCATGATATGGCCAATTTGAACCTAAAGAGTGATGACTACACTGGTATAGATCAATTTCAAGTTGGCAACGATCAAGGTTTGCATATCTCTAAAACTGGCAATTCCTCTCTTTATACATCCTCTCATTCCTTTGTATTGAATCAAGTTCTTTTAGTCCCTCAAATTCAGAAAAACTAACTTTCTGTCCAAAAATTCTGCACTGACAATAATGTTTATTTCAAGTTTCATGATCAATATTTTCTTGTGAAGGCATTGAGGCCATGTCAGTAATGGGTTGTATCAATTCTCGACCAAAAATGTTCCTTCTCAAGCCTTTTCCAGTGTTCGCATTTCATTTGATCAATGGCACCGTCGCCTTGGTCATGCTGCTTCTCAAGTTGTTCAACGTGTGTTGTCCTCAAATAAACTGCCAGTTGATAAAATAAAAAGCCACTATGTGTGTCCTGATTGTCAATTAGCAAAGAGTCATGCTTTACCTTTTACTAATTCAACTTATGTTTCAAAATCTCCATTAGACTTAATTTTTACCGATGTCTGGGGTCTATCATCTGTAGCATCAACTACCGGTGCTCGATACTATATTAGTTTTCTAGATAATTATTCTAAATTCTTATGGTTAGTTCGTATTAGATTCAAATTTGATGTTGAGCGTGTTTTTCTTCAATTTCAATGTTATGTGGAAAAACAATTTAGTAGTAAAATAAAGACCATACAATTAGATTGGAGTGGTGAATACCGTAGACTTCATAATTATTTTCAAGCAAATGGTATAACTCATTGTATTGCATGCCTTCATACTCACCAACAAATCGGTTCAATTGAACGAAGACATAGATAAATTGTTGAAGTAGGCCTTAGTTTATTAGCACACTCAAATTTACCTCTACTTTATTGGGAAGATGCCTTTACAACTGTAACCTTTTTAATTAATCGCCTACCAACACCCATCCTCAATAATTTGTCACCTTATGAAATGCTACATAACCGGATCCCAAATTTTTCTTTTTTACGTGTCTTTGGATGTGCATGTTGGTCTAATCTTAGACCTTATAATAAACATAAATTGGATTTTAGAAGCAAATCATATCTCTTACAGACACTGCCTCAGAACTCCAATGGTTGCAATCAATTTTATTTGAAATTGGCTTAACAATTCCAACCCCCCAGTGTTATGGTGTGATAATATTGGAGCCACATACTTGACTGCTAATCTTATGTTTCATGCCCGTACTAAGCACATTGAAATTGATTTTCATTATGTGCGTGACCAAGTTCAAAGAAAGCAATATACGGTTTAGTTCATTTCTACTAAAGATCAACTTGTTGATTCCCTGACAAAACTAGTGTCTCCACGTAAGTTTCAAACTACTTTGGCCAATCTAAATGTCCGAGCTCTTCCCTTCAGATTGAGGGGGTGTGTAGAGGAAAATATGGAACTACTCAGCAAATCAAGCAACTGTAACTATCAACAAGAGGAAAATCTGGAGGAAGATTAGGAAGCTAACTGATCTGATCTACCCCACGTCTTCTGCTGAATTTCAAATGTTGATAAGATTTTCTGTTAAGATTATTATGCTATATCCAAACTCTATAAAGAGTAACCTTGTATCTGTAACATTTAAAAGAGAAAAATACATTTTCTACTTCACTGTTTTCTTAAGTTTAAAATCAATTTGTTAACATAAATCATTCTGAAGCATTAATCCAAAACCCTGCTGATAAACCAACAAACGTTTCCTTTGTTTTGATCTAGTAGTAGGGAGTTCGTATAACACTTTTTATCGTCCAATGCAAGAATTTATTTCCCGTGATGATGCAACAAAGTTCTTCAATGACATGCTTGACTTATTTGAAGTTCAAGTATCTGTAGGCCAAAGTATTTTTGACAATTTTTCTCCAAAATGGGGTTAATAGTTGACGATGCTTGTGCTCATGATCTTGCCAATCATTATGGAAATTAAGGTTGATTTGTGGGAAGAATTTCATCCATGATTTGGTTTGTGAACTGTTTCTTAACAAATGCTACTTTTTTCATGGGATTTGGTGCGTAACCAGTGTTATTAAACCCGAACCAGCCTGGTGGGTTGACCTGGGACCCGGTCAACCCGGTGGCAGAACCGGTTTGGGTTAAGTAAAAAGACCAGTAAAAGAAAAAAACTGGTGAAACCCGGTCGACCCATGACCCGGGCGACTCGGACGAGACCCGACATATATATAGAGTAACTTTACTATCAGCAAAAGGAAAGAACCATTTTTCCACCCTAATGTTTTTCTTTGAAGCTTGAAAAACCAAGAGATTTGGTGTATGTAATTCAGTAAATGAAGCCAATGCTTTCCTAAAATTTTCAAGCTAAGGTAAGAATCATGTATTCTTTTAATTGTAAATGTTGTCTTCATGTCATTTAAATCTTTTGAGTTTGCAAAGAGGTTGGTTTCTTCATGAAGCAGGTTTTGAGTTTGTGAAAATAATGGTAAACACCCCCCTAATCATACTAGCAACCAAGATTGAAAAGATGACAATTAGCTTGCCTCATCTGCAATTAGCTTGGCTCATAACATATTTTTCTAATTTAGCTTGCAAATCGCTTAGAATTCCTGCACTATTCAACTACATTAATATAATTAATTAGTTTTTAGCAACTTGTGTTGTGATTTTAAAGAATTGTTATTCACAAATACGTGTAGTACAAAGCTTGTTGTTCTTCCTCTGAAATAATAATAATAATAATAATAATAATAATAATAATAATAGTGTAAGCAATTTTTTGGCTTGAATATGGATTACTTCTAGTTTCTGCGTTCCTAATTTTCTTTCTTCTTTTTTTTTTTCCTCCAAGCTGCAAAGTTTTGATGATTTATGACAAGTTTTTTAGTTTCTAGAAGTTTCAAGAGTTTTTGCCAAAAACAATTGCCTCTATCTATATTGATGAATACATGGCTCTATGCTTTGTTTTGATGATTAATAGTTTTGGTTTGTGTTTGGTCTGGACACATGCAGAGCTTTGAAGGTTTGAACAACCTGTAAAAATTGATGGGACACTTTCCTTTCTGGTGCTTGGAGACTGGGGCAGAAAAGATGCTTTCAAAGTTGCTCTTCAAGTTCTACCAACTTCCTTGCTTTTCTTTAATTTATACCATGTTTTTGTATATTTATGCGCGTGTAGAAGGGGAGTTGAAGAAAAGGATGCAACATGTAACCGACATTTCCATCTTTTGAAGAGCTTTCCTTCAATTAATTCCTACCTATGATTGCGTGGATACAGATGAGAAGGATTAGAGAGAAGCTGGACATAGATTTTGGATTAATTCCTTCAATTTTCTGGATTGACCCGGGTCAACCCGTGTAACCCGGGACCCGGCTCTTTGACCAGGTCAACCCCTGGGTCGGGTCTTATAACTATGTTGTAAACTATTTCTCAATTATTGTTTCATTTAGAGAGCATTTTCTCAATAGTCACTACATGTAAAGAATCATTACTTAACAGTTATGGAGCTTAACCAAAAATTTCTCAACAATTACTACATTTGAGAAGTTGTTACTCAATAGTTGTGAAGCTTGACAGATGGTTTCTCAATGGTTGTTACGTTTGATGAACTATTATTCAACTCCTGTAGTGCTAAATGAATTGTTTCTCTTTGTGGATCTTGAAAAATTGTTTCTCTACAGTTGTGGTGCTTAATAAACCGTTTCTCAATGCTTGTTGTGTTTGATGAGATGTTATCAACAATTATGGAGCTTGACAAACTGTTTTTTTTTATGGCTATGGAGTTTGATTAACCGTTTCTCAATAGTTCTGCATTTGACAAACCATTACTCAACGATTATGGTGCTTGACAAACTATTTTCCAATGATTATTGTGTTTGACAAGTTGTTACTTAATATTTATGGTGCTTGATGAATTGTTTCTCAATGGCCGTGGAGCTTAATGAACCATTTCTCAATGGTTGCTGCATTTAAAAAACCATTACTCACTGGTTATGGTTCTCAATGAAACTTTTCTCAATGGCTATTGTGTTTGGCGAGTTGTTACTCAACAATTATGGAGCTTGACGAACCATTTCACAACAATTATTACGTTTGATGAATCATTATTCAACAATGATAAAGCTTGACAAATCATTTCTCAATGATTATTGTGTTTAACAAATCATTACTCAACGGTTATGATGCTCAATAAACCATTTCTTAATGGTTATAGAGCTTGATGCACTGTTTCTCAATGATTGCTACTTTTGATGAACCATTTCTCAATGGTTGCTACTTTTAACAAACCATCAAGTTTGGTGATTCACAACTTCCTATCAAATATAAGAAGACCTTTATTCTTTTATACCTGTGATTGAGGTAGTTTTCAAATCTTTTCTTCTTCTTGTTATATTTTTTTAAGAATTGTAAACAATATTGGACTTGTGATTTTGTTACTTATGCTTTTATGTTATGGTTGTGTTGTCAGGTTACTTTTTTTTCACCATGCAAATAATCATATAGGTCAAGATAGTTTTAAGGGGAGATGTAATTTAACTTATAATAATTTCTAAATTGCTTATGTACCTTTGTGGATAAAGGATCAAGCCACAATACAATTTAAAATGTTGTTTTTAGTTAAAACAATTTATGTGACTAGACTCGAAACAAGTTCCGAGTTGTATACATACCTTTGTTGTTAAAGGATTAAGTCATATCATAATTTAATTTATCTTTTTTATCATTCATAATTTTAGTTCATGTAGGCCAGGAGCTACATCAGGTCTCAAACATAGTATCTCTTCATGAATTTACTATTAATAGGCTCAATTTTTAATCCATTCTCATTGATGATTTAAAGAGGAACTTGTTGAACCACATAAGATCCATCCTATTTAGAGAGGAATGTATTGCCCATATGTTTTGACATATTTATTTAATGTTGTACTGCCAAAATGAAATCTTCTACTTGGAATCACATAATCACACCTTCTTGTTAAAGGCCCTATAAAGTCAAGCTTCATAGCGTTTTAAATGTTGTTTTGTCTCGAAACACTGTTCATCTAACGTTTCAAGTTCTTTGAGATGTAGATGAACATTGTTTAAAGAGTCCTTATTAGATTGTGATCTTTAGATATAGAATTTGATAATCTAATGAAAGAACAACTTCGACACTGTATACCAAGGAATATAAAGTAGTTTTAGTTGGCATTTTGAATGTAGTATGATAAACCTATAGTTTTTTTTTAATTCTATCATGATAATTCTTTTTCGAGCGATTAACCATTTTTTTAGGAATGTAGTATAATATCTTATTAAATGTTTTTACCAAACCATTAGTTGGAGCATTGTATACAGAAAAATTATGTCATTTAAAACTAAATTATGCACACAACTTTTTCGTTGTTGTATTGTAGAACTTCTTTCATTGTTAGTTATGATATTTCTTGATATCCCATATAACAGTAGATGATTTTTCCTAAATGAAGTCCATAACTATCTTTTTATTGACATATTTTAATGTTGTAGCTTCAACCCATTTTGATAAGTGATCGGTCATGACCAATATGTAAAGATGCCCATAGGATTTTTTATAATGGCCTTACCACATCAAGTCCCTAAGCATCAAGAGATAAGAAACAACTATCATATGTAAAGGCTCGGATGGTTGATGGATCAAATTAGGATGAAATTGACAAGTGTGGTATTTTATAGCATAATCAATGCATTCTTTCACCATAGCAGGCTAATAATATCCAATTATTTTGATTCGAAAGAGAAGTTTATAACCCAATTGATGAGTTTTATAAATTCCAAAGTTTGTTTCCTTTAGAGCTTTTATAGGTTCTTATTCTCTAAGATAATGCAAAAAGACTCCATCAAAATAGTATTAACAAAGAATGTGTTAGAAGTATATGAAGTGAAAAGCTCTTCGCCTCACCACTATCTTGTGGTGTAGATATTTATGTAGCTTACAATATTTTAAATAGTTGATAAGCAGTTGGCAATGGTCTATTTTTTTCCTTCAATCTTATAGATAAAAACCATACTCAATTATTCTTTCTCATCTACATCACTCGTTATCGGTGGAATCATCCATATTTAACATATAAGAACTTTGATTTTTTCAGCATATGATGCTAATATTGATGAAATATTTGCTATGACATTGGCTAATGTATTCTTCTTTTACAGTACATTCTACAAAGTAATGCAATCAATTGATGTCATTAGTTTCAGTGTGTACTTGTGGTATGGAAGGAGTTATAACTTCTTGACATTATAAAGTGAAATGATTTTCTTAATAACCAATTTAAAGTCTCCAAACACTTTAATATAAGGCATCTTTATATTCACCATCATCCTTAACCCAATAACCAAAGCTTGATATTCAATCATGTTGTTGGAACAACATTTAATACGCGAGAAAGTGAATGGCAAGACTTCTCCTTCGAGTGTGGTAAAATTACCCTGACTCCAACTCCATTTAGTCACGATGCCACCATCAAAGGATATTTTTCAAGGTTTTGATATTTCAGTGAGCAAAATGTTCTCATAAGACAAGTCTTAAAAAAAACTCTAATTCATCAAGAACATGATGATTAACGAGAAAATTAGCTAATGTTTGCTCTTTGATTGTCTTTTATGAGACATAAAAATAATTCTTATTCTAAAAGTAATAACGCTTATTTTTCTAATCTATCTTATAAAAATGACTTTAAGATGTATTTGAGAGGGAAGACTTGAGAGATTAACCACATTGAATATGCTTGAAGGTAATGCCTTAAATTTTTATGGCAAACATTAGCCTGGCATGTCTTCTCTATTAAAGAGTAATTTAGTTCAAGCCCATTTAAGGTACTACTTATATAGTATATTTAGTTCAACCCCAATGAAAATATTTCAAAAATAATATAGAGAATAAAATATCATCTTTGTATTAGTGCTTGTAGCACTAATGGATTAAACAAGTATTATTTGATCTTTGTTCAAGTCATTTGTGCAAGGTTCATCCAAGTGAAATGGCACATCCTTCTTCATAAAACAAGTATATGGATGACATCTACTAGCTAAGTTAAAAATGAATCTCTGTATATAGGTCAATTTTCCTAGGAGACTTTTCAATTCATTAATGTTTCATGGCTTCAACATCATTAGGATAACATCAATCTTAGACTGACCAATCTCAATTCCTCGATATCAAACTATGAATCCTTGGGAGTTTGCTTAAGGATACACCAAAAACATATTTTAATAGGTTTATGTTTAGTTAGAATCAATATAATCGTTCAAACATTAGACAAGGATCTTGCAATTGATTTTTTTCCTTTGACTTCATCATAAGGCCATCAACATAACATTCAACATCTTGGTGAAACATGTCATCAAAAATCCTTTTCATCTCCTTTTGATAAGTGGCACCTATATTATTTAAGCTAAAACCTTATAACAACATTCCTTTTGGAGTCTAAAAGGCTTTTTTATCTTCATCTTCAAGTGCCTTTCAAATTTAATTCTAGCCCGATGAACCATCCATAAAAGTTAACCTCTTATGGCTTATAATAGTGTGAACCATGATTTCAGTGATTGGAAGTGGAAAGTCATATTTAAGATAAACATTCTTAAGGTCTCTAAAATCCATGTCAACATGGATTTCACATCTTTTTTTTTTTTACCAGCACGATATTTGAAATCTAAGTAGGATACTTAACCTTATGAATAAAACCTATTTGGATAAGTTTGTTAACTTCGACAACAATTTGTGAGATGAGTTCAAGAAGAAAGCCACGTTGAGCCTATTTTACAAGTCTAACCCTATTTTTTACTTTTAGTTGATGAACAATAACCTTTGGGTGAAACTTGGCATTTCATTTTTGGACCAAAAAAAGATATCTCGATACATTTTTGACATCGTTTGGGTCTAAAATATAAAAAATCGATAATACACCTAGACTAAAGGCATGTAAGTTTTTTTTTCTCAAGGAGCAACTCAATATTTTCACTGTTCATGTAAAACAAAAGGACCATAATACCCTCTTAGGTAAGGTCATTTGTATTTGAATAGGAGGTAACTTAATTCTCGAACTACAATTTATAATTTGTTTCCACTATTGATTTGCGAAATGGGATGCATGAATTTCCTTTTTGGACCATGGATAAGTAGGTTTAGCATATGGATTTATAGACTGTTTAGGAACGCGTGTAAATCGCGTTCCACAAAAATTTAAATTTTGTTTTTGCTTAAATTTAATTTTTTTATGTTTTCAGGTCGTTTTGATGTGCTGATGTTAAAAATAATTTTTTTAAAATAAAAAAAATATATTATTTTAATATATTTCTAGATAAAAAACACTTTGAAAAACAACCGCTACCACACTTCCAAACACACCGATATAGAATTGAAAGATCCAATTTGAGATTTGATTGTTTTGCATATTTGCATGGATTTCAATGTTGAAAGATTTACACGAGGCCTTACACCTCTTAATGATTTAACTGTGTTTTAGTTTAAAACAATTACACGATCGTTATATCATTTTGTATTCTATATTCTTTTTTTTTTCACGGCTAATAAAATAGTTAATTTAATTATATAATAATAAATAAAATAAATTTATAAAAAAAATATTATCACAATGACATGCACAAAGAGAATACTTACTAAAAAAATATATATTAAAAAACTTAATTTCAAAACAATCTAATACTAAATAATAAAATTAAAAAACTACACAAATCCACACGAGTTATTGGACCTAGTTGTTAATCCCAAGTCACAAAAAGTTTTTATTTTTTAAAATATAATAGCATTGCTTGAACATCATATTTTTATATTAATAATTTTCTAGCTCAAAATAAATTATATGGGGAACACTTAACTCATCTACTAATACATGTTAATAAACGGTTACACAATTTCAAGCTTTATATATTCACTTCATTATATTATCTTAAAGTTTATTATAAAATAAATTGTGTTGATTTCAGTCAGGTGCTCAAATTCAATTTTATTCTAGAAATAACACAAGCCTAACAAATAATTGTTGACACTTTTATTATGAATAGATTTAACAATGTAAGAAAAAATTTATATTTGTTTCCTCAATAATTGTTAAGTGATAAATCATATCGGTGTAATAATTTCTTGTAAGAACACGATCAATTAATAAAGATTAAAATTTAAATTTGAGAAGTATAGTTTACCTGTTAGATTTTAGATTTACTTTCTAAAAGTCACCGGTTCGAATTTTACAAATCTCAGAACCACTGGAGGTTTACATGATCGTTAACTTCAGAGCCTGTAAAATCAATCGAGGTACACATAAACCAGTCTGGATATCCACGTTACTAAAAATAAAAATAAAAATAAAAATAAAAACATATATATTAAAAAAAAAAGAAACAAACAAGTGGCCAAACACGAAGAAACATTTTACCCATTGCTTGAAAATGTCAAATCTACAGAAGACTAGCCTTTGAAGTGAAATACTCTCTACATCTTTGACGATTGTAATCCCTCACACAAAGCCACACCCATAACCTGCTCGGCGAAATCCCAAAACCAAAAAAATGCAGTCGAGCATTTTAGATTCAATCGGTGTCGAAATTATTGGCGTCATGTCCCCAGTCTCAATC
>Ga0325410_1006230_pt1 | contig 13110 bp, 6 predicted proteins | sample PopdelMetagenome_16_FD_206182 | JGI IMG/M metagenome (GOLD analysis project Ga0325410, IMG submission 206182) | Populus deltoides microbial communities from Bellville, Georgia, United States - Xylem-PdIQD-R3 | ecosystem: Host-associated > Plants > Phyllosphere > Stem > Wood/Secondary xylem... | reverse complement strand
CACAATCACAATCACAATCACAGCCGCTCCCAAAAATTTAAGAACAAAAAAATTTCACGCCAAAATGCAGCGTATTCCACAGCACAACAATAAATGCACTTAAAATCTATAATCAATAATAAAATTAACCGAACAATCTAAAAATTAACAAAAATTAAAACCTTATGATACAGCGCCTTCCACGCATTATCATCATTAGCAGCTTTACGCATCAACGAATTAGTCATCGACAACCTACACAAACTTGGATAATCCAAATAACTAAGCGCGTGCGTTGTAATCTCCGGTACTAACTGCTCCATCATCGAAGCTCCGGTCTGCTTATCCACCACCATATCCTCCGCCGCACCAACACCGTTCACGTACTTCTCCGCCGTAACAGAATCCTTACTATTATCACTTCCAATCTCACCGATACAAGAACAGCAACACCTGCAGGTTCTCGTCTTGGATGTTGATGCTGCTGACGTGGAGGAACGGACGGTGAGTTTCGACTTGGGAGATTTTGATCGGAGAGTGAGGAGAGCAAGTGAGAGAGAGAGGAGGGTAAGAGATGAGGCTATGAGGAAAGATTCAGAGAGAGTGAAATTAAAGGCAGTAATCTCCATTTACAAGACATGAAAGCGAGTGAGATTTCACAAATGAAGAACATGAAACCGTATTTTTCTAAAAATCAGTGCCGTTTTATTTGAGAGGGTGGTGTCGTCTTGGTTTTTCATGGAAACCCTAGAAGAAACGGAGTCGTCGAACTCTTTTGTTGCAGAGTAGAGAGTGAGGGAGGGAGGGAGGGAGGGAGGTCGTTGTGAGTCGCGACTCGTGTGAGTCAACTGACTGGGAGAAACTCGATCGCGTGGGAGTGGGTGCGTTACTAGTGGTATACGGGTAATTAATAATAGATTCAAATGATATTACAGTTGATTTCTTGTGCTAAATAACTAATATATTTTCTATTTTGTAGGATTTTGAGGAAAAAACTCGGTGGCCTGCTAACTCGGTCTTTAGTCTGCGTTAAGTTTTAAATTAAAAAACAATTACCTGATTTTCTAATAGTTTAATTATTTTTTTTATTTTATCTTTATAGTTTTGAACATTACAATTATGAAACTTTTTTTTAACAAAATAGTTCAATATACTTACAAAATTACCCTTTTATATAAAATAATAACTAAATAGCCATTACAATTTTAATATTACAATATTGTTTTCATCAAACTTATAATTACTACTTTATTGTTAAATTAATATTATAACTTTATAAAAAAATTAGAAAAGAGTTAAAAAAAAATTAAATCGATTCAGCTGCAACCGCACAATAAAATGTAAAACAAACTAATCAAGTCAATCTTCGACATAAAGTGAACAAAATAATTCAAAATATTTATAAGATTATTATTATATTTTAAATACAAGATTTTTCTTACAGCTTTTTCATCAAACTTATAATTATTATTTTGTTGATAAACCATTAATATAAATTTACTAAAAATTAGAAAATACCAAAAGTTTTTCTTCCTGCCAATTCAACTACAACCCCACAATAAACTGTAAGAACAAACACAGCGGGTGTTTAATACAATTTTTATTTTTGATTTTAGATATTTTTTAGAAGTGTTTTTGATTTTAAAAAAAGTATTAAATTAAGTTTTTTCCACTCCATTTTAATGATTTTAATATGCTATGTCTAAACTAAAAAAAATATAAATAAATTTATTTTAATATATTTTTAAATAAAAAATCAATTTTAAAAATAACTCTAAACCACAATCTCAAAAACCTCACTTACAATCCTTATCTTCAAAGCAAATACAAAGTCATTTACAATCCTTAAACTATTTTCGTATATTATTTAAGAATGTTGTAATTTTTAAGTTTTACATTAACAAAATAATTTTTGAAATTCAAAATTTTAAATCCTTTACATAATAAATGTTATGAATTTAAAATCTTTGAAAATTAAATTTGAATTTGAAATAAATATTTGACCTTTCTTTTTTTATCAAATCATGAACTATATTAGACACATGAAGGAAAAAATGATTTAATGCCATACTAACAAGTTAGATATACCATAATATTGTGCAGTAATCACCAAGCTTTGAAAGTAGTTTTTCGTGGTCGTCATAACGAAAGTAATATTATCAATAATACATGACAATGAAGGCTCTCCGTTATAGCAAAATAAAATTTTATTTTATTGATTTAAACTAATTAAAATTTTAAAGATTTAATTTCAAATTAAAATAAATAATCTATTTTTTATTTAAAAAATAACATTTTATTTAGCTTCCCAACTTAATCTTTTGATTGAAAGTAACATATTTGTTATAATTTATTTACATATATAATTATCAAATTATTTTATTAATTATATCTATCAACTTTATAGTTAAAGATAATGCCCACACCTTTTTTTTTTTCTTGCATTGAAAAAGGAACATTACTATATATCCCACAGCATAGGGCGTAGAATCAAACTAGCGTTATTTAATAAAGAGAGAGAGATATACCACGATGTCATGAAGTTACTACACCTCCCGTGACCGCGTCCATTCGTGTTTTTCGTGCTAAAAATATCGTGAAGCACACCATCACTGTTTTAAGGAAAAAATACGAGTTTTTTTGCTCTAGACGACGTCCTTTGACGTCTCTATTCTTGTTCTTACGCATGGCATTTTGAAGAAATCAAAGAAAAATGTGACATTATTCACTACCATAACTTCATTCAAGATTAAAGAAACAAGAAAAGATAATAACAGCATGCTTTACATTGATGTAAAAGCTACAGTTACGTACGAAGAGGCAAAAGCCAAATATCAACGAAGTACCTGATTTTCTAGAGCTACAAAAGTGAAGACTACGAGTACGTGCACAGCAAGAAAATGAATATTGTTATGGTTCCGTTGATATCACAACCCCGAAGCATTGCATTAGCGGACTCTGATGCTCCAGGAAAAAAAATCGAAGCTCTACCTACCGGTTCTCAAGCTACGAAGAAGGGACTAGCTGGAGAGTAGTGTAACGAATATTATCATAGTGATGCTAACTAGTATCATTATCCAACCTCTTCTAGTCCGGCATGCCTTCCCCAAACATGATGCTGCTCTTAAGAATTTTGAAACTTTTGCAGAAACCAGCATGGCAATTGAAAAGCACACAAAAACAAGACTCCTGGCTAGCACTGCGAGTTCTTTACTTTCCAGATTTGCTTGATCGTTTGCAACCTTTTCAACGTCCAATCTGTGAAAGGAAAGAGAGGGGGTGAAACAAATGGGAAAGCTAGTCAGTGAATAAATGGTAAAAATTTATAAAACATGATCTAAAAGCAACATAATACTAAAAGTAGAGGATTGGCAAACTATTGTAGATTATCATCTAGATGGTCAAAGTACGAAGGATTATATAAACAGGGAACAGCATAGCATGTAAAAGAAAATGCTTGATGTGTTTTTCCCTTTGGAAAATGGATTAGGTAAGACAACCTGAATCAATCAGAGATAGCAGACATTCAGGAGATATAATAACCAAAATATTTGAAAAGATGTTCATGAATTTTGACTATAAGATAGATGTTTCCCACCTTAGCCTTGTATTTTCTCTAACCATTGCATCCATACTAGATGAAACACCAGCTTTCCATGATTCGAACTCCATGAGCACTTTATCCTGAAAATGAGAAACAAAACGAGGGTTAGGCAATCGCAGAAATTCCTTCTCTTTGAAAATTTTGGAAGTTGAGCAGTACCGTGTTCTCCTTCCATTCCATGAGATCTCTAATTTCTGTTCTGCTCTTCTCCACAAGCAATGAAATCCTGAATAGCTCTTGATCAAGCTTTGGCAGAATATCTCCTTTTCTCTGATTCATTTCTTTGATATACTCCTCGAGCATAGTCAAACTTAGTTCAAGCGACTTCACCTTCTGCATCAAGATCTTTAGAACAGTGTCACCTGGTTTTCTGCTAATTAAAAGCTGTCTAGCTCCAGTTACAGGATTAGCAATCATGTTTATACTCTCAGGATTCTTCTTCACACCGTTATTGGATTGTTGAATACCATGTATGTTCTCTGTCTCCATACCAGCATTATCACTCCCGTTGTGAACTTTCCCACTATCTTCCTTGTCAGCCAGACTTAATTCTGGCTTTGAAGGTGGGGCTGCAGTTGAATTAGGCTCTGGCAATTCATTGGGAAGAGGTTCTTCGGATGGAACAAAGAAATCTTCAAGCATCTGCTCAATTGCATCTACTCCATATACCTCAACAACACTCAACGTGCAGTAAAATTCTGACCCGTAATGACTTAGTAAATTCAACTTCAAATACCTCACCCATTTGGGTTCAGGCAGCTTAAAATCTTGAATGTGCTTCACATTTGCAGCCACAAAATTTCCCAATTGTGTCCAAGTTCTAGTTGGATAGGTCAAACTTCCTGACAGTTCAAAATCCTTGAAATTGGAGGAATAATGTTCGAAATTTGCTATTTTAACGACATCAACCAGTGTCTCCTCTGAAAGCTCAATCACAACAAACTTCTCTCTCGTGAGACAAGGGTTTCTCAGGTACTTATCATGATCCTTCCCCAGTATGTTACATGCTCCTTTGGCCTCCTTATTGTACACAAGCACCTTTGCACCCTTAGTCACAGAGGCATAGTTGTACTCTTTTCCATCAGGCTCAAGCCGGTGGGTGATGTTAGCAAGCTGCTTGGGCATCACTTTGCCTTTTTCTTGTTTTGTTAAGTTCCGGAACTCGTCAAAGTTGAGATAAGTCAAATGCTGAAGTCTCCCACTAGGTAGTTCTTTTGGTTTAACTGCCTTCACTTCTTCTGGATTCTTCATTATTAACCCTGAAGAACCATACCCTAAAGCACTCAAAATTACTTCTTCTAATCTATTTGTCTCTGGGAGTGGGCACCTCTGATTTCTTGAGGCGGTATGAACTGTAGCATTGTTATTGCTGGTAGATAAATTGACCCCTAGCAGAATTCCATTTGTACAATTATTGCTTCTATTGGCATCACGTGAATATGTATCACCGCAAAGAGTATCTTTGAGATCACTGGAACAAGGTATGCTACTGTCATCAAGAGTCAAATTCCCTGAAAACGCATAATCAATATGTCAATTGAATATCATGCATAAAATAAATGGCCAATTTAGCACCCCTATTGAGAAAAACAAATCTTCGAAGGAACAGACCCTAAACATAGAAGTGCTAGAACTTAAGTTGACGTTCCTGCTCAATTATGTGGTCATTTAAGCAAGTCGTGATGAGCAGGTTCATTATCATAGAAACTAAACAGCAGAAACTCAAAGGCCTCATCTTTTCCATCAATTTTCTAGGCAATTAATATGCGTATAAAAAGACAAATAAAATGGATTTGCTAGAAATATAAAACAAAATAATGGGTTGTAACAAAAAGAAAGAAAGAAAAATGGAGCATGAAAAACTTCCAAAAACAAAAAAGATCAGCCCTGAAAATAAATATCACCTTGATTTCCAAGACCAATGCTAAGTCTAGCGCAGAACAAGAAGAGAAGATAACAAAGTAGGAAAAGCAAAGAGAAGCGCAGCTCATACAAACTTCTCCTTCTTGAATGACCGTTTTTGATTTTGTTGTTTTGACAAACAATGGCGTTTGAGACTGAGAACCCTTGTCGAGTTTTTTTCATGGCTCTTCGATGTCCTCTCGTCTCCTCTCCTTAGAGGTGGGGGATGGTAGTGGTTTCCGACTCTGCTTCAGACTGTCACATGAATGAATCTTTGGAGTTATTACAAGAAGTCTCTCAATCTTACGGGAACCAACCACTTGCCACTATGCTGCCATTTAAAAGGCCGCGTAATTCGGGGTCTTTTTTGTTTTCCAGACTTGTCCTTTAACCAAGATTTTGTTAATTGTTAACGGCCACTTCCAAGGGCAAACTTGGAAGATCATTTCATGAGTTTTTTTTTGGGGCATAATTATCTCAGAGAGAGAGAGAGTCTCTTGTGGATGCCCGCCTTGTATGAGCTAATCGGCGTACCAGTAGGGAAGACAACGGGTTTGACTGGTTTTTTTAGTGTATTTGCACACCTACATCCATCATTAGACACGTGGATATCCAACCCGACTCCATTTTTGTTTTTACTTTAAAAAAAATAAAATGATATTAAATCTTTGAAAATTAAAACATAAAAATTAATATATCTCAAATAAAATCATAAAACAAAGTCCACAAATACCACACAATATATATATTAGTCATGAAAGTATATTTACTAAAAACCTTGCAGCCACTACTTTGTAATTAGAGAAAATAACACTCTTCAAATATTGATCTTGGTGTTATAAAAATAACTTCAATATAAATTATTTCAACATCATTGATATAAGATATGTTTCTTTTTTTCTTTTTTTTGACATATAAGGTATTTTATGCTAGTTTACACGCACGAACTAAATTTTTATATCCCGAATAAAATTTATACCCTATAGTCTGTAGTCTGCAATATTACTAAGTAGAGAAAGATGAACTGAAGATTACATGGAAAACATACTTCTTAACCCCATCTATTTTAGCAACTCAGCCAGCAGTGTCCGACAGGAAATCGAGGCCAATAATACTATTTTGAACCTGAGTATCATGGATACTCATTTTGACAGTGTTAAAGTACACATGTTTTTCTTTTTATTGAAGTTGATGATGTTCTAAACCCACGCAAATACGCAAGCTTCCATGTTAGAGGAGGGATGGGAGATTATCAGTTGAAAGCTAGCGATCCTAGGGGTTAAAAACCTGCCCCTAAAATCGAGTACATCAGGAGGAACAATCTATTGCATGGCAGGAATTTCCATATTTTAAATTCCTTTTGTTTTAACTTTTAAATTGTATATTTCCAGATAGGGGCCTAGAAGTATATAACATCATTATTTACTTTTCGAAGATTGGTTTCCATTTTTCAGGCAATTAACTCTAGTATTTCCCAGCTTAATTTGTGCTCGAAAATGAAGTGCCAGACTATAAATAACATGATGTACATGTAGTATGAAAATTCTGCTCGCACCAGATGCCAAAAACAATACTGACAGTGACAGAATAGAACTATGTGCATAAAGTAGCATGGAGATGCTGGAAGAACCTACGCTCCTTTAAGGACACCTTTTCTGCTATTTTTAACAACAAATTTTGAGCTTTCAATCTGCGAGTTCCAGTGGTTGGTAATGGAACGTGTGTGAGTTCGTAACCAAAAACAGCCATGTTAAAACATGGGCTTGTGACAATTTTCCGGCGATCAATTCTGTTGATTGTTTTACACTAAGTGCAGAACATGAAGAAAAAAAAATAGCAAAACGAAAGAAAATAAGGAGTATGATTTTATTGATTGCAGAACACTCTTGAATAAAGATAGAGTTTTAGTTTAAAATAAAGACTATCAAATTTTAAAATTACATAACAAACAAATCAAATATAATCAGATTTTATTCCTAAAAACTTGGTCTTCAAGCAGAGATCTTTATCAGCAAAGTCTCTTGATCTTCTGCAGCTTTCTAAGACATTCTTTCAACAAATTTTTGTTCTAGACTGTTAGAACTATACTGTTTTTTGCCTTTTTACCTGTACACTGGTTCCAAAATCAAATGAAAAGGAGAGAATTCTCAAAAGCTTCAAGAGGTAAATCTAAATTTTGAATAACAAAGATCCCAGTGATATTTAGCTTTAGTTGTTGAAAGGATTGATTAAAAACCACCTTCTATCCTCTGCTGGACTGGTAAACTGAACAATTCCATTCTTGAAAGTACAGAAAGAGGAACCAGATTCTTGACTCAAATTGAAGAAAGAAATTATGATCAGTTATGAAGGAAGTCTAGTCAATTTCAACCAGGATTTGCAAGCTACTATAAATTCATCTGCTTAGCACAAATTCCAAATTCCAAATTCCAAACTGGTGGACGGTGGTACTGTACCAGAGAATTGAAGTCCAGAAGGGTGTGTTTCACTCTAATCTGTCTATACTGAATAATTTGGGGTGATATGACGGGACAAGAAGTCTCAGTAAGCAGACTATGTATCAATGATCAAGCATCAGAATCCAGCATTTTGGCATTTGATAGTGTGCAGCATTGACTAGTCCATTCAGCCTACGCTGGCCATGAATAGCGTTAGGGAGTCGTGTCATCAACTTCCACTTATAATCACGACCCTTTTCCAGGGTCTACCAAGAACAACAGGAATAAAGAGTCATGAAATCAGATGCAAGCCTGATGCTGTGTTCGTATAACTTTCTCTCGTCGAAGGAAGTTTATTTGTTAACATTAAAGTCCAGCCTTATGGGATGTATTTGCACAAAGCAGCAACTTAAATATGATGACGCAGCAGTTCTTGCAGCAGAGACTTGCTGTAAGTTTCGTTTATACTTGTTTTTAGATTGGAATTACTTCTCTGGGTTCCGCTCCACTAGCCAGATTCTTGGTGATAGGCATTGTTCGGTCATTTGTCTCCTCTGTGCTCATATTCTTGCAGTCAATGAAGCTGAAATTGAAGCCTTGCATGAGCTATTCAGGAAACTAAGCAGTGCTTTAAAAGATGATGGGCTTATTAGCAAAGTAAGTTCTTAATTTTATATGCATACAATTTCATACGCTGAATGCATGCAATCTGTGAGGGAAACACAATCTAACATAAAAAAGGTGGGCTTATTCTCAATTTCAATTTCAATGAAACAATCAAAGCTTATACTAAAAGGTTCTTACTTGATATTCTTTTAATCCCTGAACCTGGCTTCTTATTAATATCTAGGAAGAGTTTCAGTTGGGGTTATTCAGAAATAGCAAGAATCAAAGTCTCTTTTCCGACCGGGTAAGCTTGCTATTTCCTTACAATCATTCCTATACTGGCCTATTTCTTTTTTTAATGGATAACAGTATCTTAATTAATTATACATTCTCCAGATTTTCCAATTGCTTGACTCCAAGCATGATGGAGTCATAGAATTCGCGGAGTTTGTACGATCCCTGAGTGTCTTCCACCCAGAAGCACCCCAATCAGACAAAGCTGCTTGTATGAAATCCCTCTCATATTATGTGCTATCATTCTTATTTGAAAGTTATGCTAAAAGTTTGATGTGCTGGTCTGGCAGTTGCATTTAAACTATATGATATATGGGAGACAGGTTTCATCGAACGCGATGAGGTAAACATTAAAGACTGAATCTGAGATCATTGTTTTTCATTTCCTAACGAGTTTGCAGAATAGTGACATGATAGTAAGACTGAAGTAAATTAGTACAGGCTGCTCGTCATATTAATTTGATAAGATTAAATATACCTTTAACTGGAAGAACTTCTTTTGGCTAAAATATATTTACTTGAAGATCTTCATATCCAGGCAATGGTTTTCAAACAAAATAAGTTGCATCATACATGTTCTCATTCTGCATAGAACCACGCTAATTCAAGTAGAAGCGCTTCCTTTTGGATTTCTAAAATACACATTGATATGCTTTGGAACATTTAACTGGTGAAAGGTCAAGGTGCTGATATTGGCATTTTTAGATGAATCAGAATTGATGCTTTCAGATGACATTGTTGAAGCCATTATTGACAAGGTAAGGTTTGCATGATATTAAAGAATTAAATTGATCTCTTCATCATGTTGTAAAGTACACAAAATTATTGAAACCTTTTCCTTGAGTCTGCCTAGACATTTGAGGACGTGGATTCAAATGGGGATGGAAAGATTGATCAAGAGGAGTGGAAGGAATTCGCAACTCGAAATCCATCCTTGCTAAAGAACATGACAATTCCATATTTGAAGTAATTCCCTTTCACCCATGTTAATCTTAGTTTGCTCCTATCTATCAGATTCCGTGGAATTTGGATGTACTTTTAAAAGAGAACGTAGTATATGGAAAATCCACTGCAGATCAAGAATGGTTTTTAACCAGTCCATACATGAGAATTAGGATTTTGATATTCTAGCTTTGTTTCGTTAAAAAAAATCCTTGTATTCCTATCTTTCAACCTTATCTTCATAATATGTCCACATGATGAAGTCAAAGTAGGTGTGATTTTGATACTGACTTCCTTTGCTGTAACCGACCACTTTACCTATCTGTGTTTCCTCTAGGTTGGCGACTGTTTTATCACCGTAAAGAGGAAACGGGGCCGTCATTTCCTCTTTATTTTGGCTGAAAGATCATCTCAAGATAATTTAGCTATATCTATCTAAAGGCAAAGTTTCTAAGTAATATCACATCTGTACTACCTACATTCCACAATCTCAGCTCCTCATGTACATGTATGTTACACATTATTCTATCTGTACTTCATCTACATGAATATTACACATCGTTCTTGTCAGTTATAGGTTCACAGGGCATAAGCATCACAGAAAATACCAGGACTAAACGCTCGATCAGTAGACCACAAAATTCAACAACTGTTAACTTCTGCCTCTGATTATTTGGTTCTAGGAGCAACCATGTCCTCCAAGTTCATGGGGTAGCACATTTTTGTGTGCAAACCATTCCATACATTGTCTGCCAAGATGGCATTCACTGCATCAGTTGGATGGTATTGGTCCCACCAGATATGGTTGGTTGCATTGCTGCAAGCAATTTCCGATGCCAAGCACATGATCCAACCCTTATACTTTCCTAACCCACAGCAAGCGTCAGTAGTGGCATTAAAACCTGAGTGAAAACATCACACAAGACTAGTGAATTCTATATACATTGCAGCAGCGTAAGGGAGGAAAATGTAACATGCCTTACCGTAAAGTTCGTGGTTCTTAATTATATCCATTGAACCTTCATACATATCACAGAAGGTGATTTTGGCATCGGGAAGTTTCAGACCTAGCTCCTCGATCATATATCTCATTACAAAGTTGTACTCTAGAATGATGTCATTTATCTCCTCAATGCACTCCCCATTCTTGCTGTTGTACCTCCACAAATAGTAAGGAGCACAGCCAATAGGTGGCAGCCCCATGAGAATTACTCTCCTGACATTCATATTGTACAAGTTCTGCTCCATAAACATACAAGAATTAGGAATTTCTGATATAAATAACATCTTGAATTCTAAGGACTTGTTAAAAGAGAATATGATATATATATATATATATATATATATATATATATATATATATATATAAAACCACAATTTATTGAGTAGAGATATCTTTCTTGCATGAACACAACAAAATATGAAAAGTAAAAAACTAGAAAGGTCACCTTTATTTCCTGCCTTATTGAAGCTGCTACGAACTGGTTGAAGCTCCATGGTAGGTACAGGTTTTGTATATTGGATGCGTTACGCAAATAGTAATGTATGTAATCATTGACTCCAATGGAAATATAAAAGACTGAGTTCGAGATGAGCTCATTTGCAGCAGCCTCTCCCATGTTCAAAATAAATAACTGTAAAGTATCCGAGAACTGCTGAATTTGCTGCGTGAAGGAGATTCGCTGACCCTGCGGCAAAATCACATGATTGCTGATTAGGTGTAAGCGTAACTGAATGAATTTGTGATCTTTTCGGCATAGTACCGAGGAGCTTACCAATTCTGATCCGCTCGAGAATATAACTCCAGCACCAGCAGATGCATAATTCACCCCTTTAATCATATCTTCGACAGTTCCCATCTGCCCAAGATAACTTGGTACAAAGGGAAGCCCAAGGCGCAATGCTGATCAAATAAATGACAATAGTTAAGAACTGATGAGGAAAAAAAATTCTAAACCAGCCTTGTTTCTCTAAGAGAAATCTAAACCAAGATACATAAACTACTGATTCCCAATATCTATTATTGGCCCAGACAAAGAATTTCTTTACAAGTAAACATAATCAATATTGGAAAAGTCAGTTTTAGCAACAAAGGCGAAAAATCTGTTTGGCTGGCAAGAAATGATAGGAAAATTCAGGAGTTAAGGCTCTTTTGACTTGTTCACTAACAGTGCCTAGAGTAATTGATCAAAGAAAAACAAATAAATGACCAAATATCTCAGAATCTGTATTCAGTTGATATCTCCATCTCTTCAAAATCAGTAAATAAAAAGACAAAGGACACTCCAATGTCCTCATTTTCTTGATAATTTCCCTCACTTTCTTGGATATCAAACAGAAGAGCAATACACGCAAAATCACCAAAAAAAAAAAAACCCAGATAGCAGACGCTTAAAAGTTAAAACCATCAAGAAATGCAAAACAAACATCTGAATTGGAGTCTTCTTTTCACTAAAAAGGACATTCAAAGCAAAATAATTAAACAAGGCCCAAGATTTCGCTTTTTTTCTTGTGAAGATTAAAAACTAAGTGTTTACCAAGATAATCAACAGGGATTCTTCCATTACAGAACCTTCCAGTTGGCTTATGAGTATCAAAATCTCTACCATAAGGACTATGGTCAGCACGAGCAAAAGTACCGAGATAATTGTTGGTGCCACAATCAACAGAAGAGTCACCGAAAATAAAGAAAGCAGGCACTAAAGGACGATTGACTGGTAAGGTTGTTGGTGTTGGAGATGGAGATGGAGAGATTGAAAAGGAAACAACTAAAGAAGACGAAGAAGGTGATATAGCGGGGGTGTTATAGGTAATGAGGTTTTGAGATAAGTTCTGGAGTTCTTGAGGGACTGCAAGATTTCTTGAACGAGGAAAAAAGGTGGATAAAAGAAGTAAGAGGAGAGGCAGAAGAAGGCTGATCGACATTGTTAAGTTTCTATCAAGATCAAGAAAGAGTGCTCAATGGCGCGTAAAGAGAAAGTAGAAGGAGATTTGAGCCAATGGAAAGTCCAAAAACAACCTCACTTCAACTGGGCTCTTGAATTTATAATCTTTGAGCTTCCGTGTTCTTATATAGGGCTGGCTGGATCTGCTAACCCAAAATATGATTGATTGCAGATGTGGCCTTATTATTAAAAAATAATAATAAAAACACACACACACACACACATTAAGGGTGCTCGGTGCAGCACTTGGTGCAATTATATTTTATCTCTCCATGGTAAAAGCTAACGAAATGCGGGAAAATTATTTATTATTATAAATTACTAAATTATTCTACATCAATTTACAAACCATCTTTATATCTCCTAGAAAATACCTTTCTAATCAGCTAGCAAGTAAAAA
>Ga0325410_1006228_pt1 | contig 13117 bp, 6 predicted proteins | sample PopdelMetagenome_16_FD_206182 | JGI IMG/M metagenome (GOLD analysis project Ga0325410, IMG submission 206182) | Populus deltoides microbial communities from Bellville, Georgia, United States - Xylem-PdIQD-R3 | ecosystem: Host-associated > Plants > Phyllosphere > Stem > Wood/Secondary xylem... | reverse complement strand
TCTTTTTTCTTCGGCCACTTCTCATGTTTTGTTCTTAAATACTTGGTTGTTTTTTTCCATGCTTGTCGTCATTCTTCGGCCACTTCAGTTTTTTAAAGGCTCACGTTGACCTCGTCTTATGCTGGTTGTCCTGTCGATGAAAAGGTTTTTGATTGAATCAGGAACATGAAAGATTCTATAGTTGTATGCATGAACTTGGAGTTTAGACTATGTTTTCAATCTACTGTCTTCTGTAACTTATTACAGCACACAACAAACAAATAATCATAATAATACAAGAATGACGACAAGCACAATAACACAAATAGTATAAGGGACCGAGTCAAAACTTACTCATGAGGGACCGAGATATGTCCTCTATCAAATTCTATACATGGAATGAAAAAAACTTTCAAATACGGTGGTGATTGTACGTGCAGTACAATTATATTTTTAAAACATTTATTAATATTTTAAATTATTTTTGTTCATATTTTGAATTGTTTTAAGTTGCTATATCAAAATAATTTTTTAAAATATAATTTTAATATATTTTCAAGTAAAAAACACTTTATAAAATAACCCCTGATAGTGTTCTAATAAAAAAAATCTCATTGTTTTTTTAGAATTATGAAAGATCTCAAATAATTAAATATTAACTTATAATATCTCTTGTTCATTGATAGATATAAAATTTTTAATCCATATACATAATTTTTATTATACAACTCTTAAATGATGTATGAATATATAATTTACATTAAGCTTTTAACACATAATTATTTAATTTTTATTTAATATCTTGTTAAATAACCATTTCAATTAAAAAATTAAAATTATTAGGCGTGATGTAATGTATAATTTATATTATTTTTTAATATAAATTTCAAATCTTGTCTCAACCTCTATGAAGGCTCTTAAAGAGTATTTGGGAGTGTGGTAGTTGTAGTTTTTTAAAGTGTTTTTCATTCCAAAATACATTAAAATAATTTTTTTATTTTTTAAAAATAATTTTTGATATCAACACATCAAAATGATTTGAAAACATCAAAATCATATTAATTTAAAGCAAATTAAATTAAATTAAATTAAATTTTTCAAAAACACTTTTCATCCACAGTACCAAACATTGCCTTAACCGCTTTACCATCTTCATTTAAATTAAACCTAATTTTCAATTCTGCTTGTATGCTTTATTGGAGGCAAGCCTTCATTTGAGGTCCATGTAGTTTTTTATCATGATAAATTTTATTAAATAAAATATTTTCTACTTATCAAACAAAGTTAACTAAGGTGATCTTATAAAAAGAACTACATAAATTAATTTAGATAATTATATAAAAATAATTAATTTAATATATTATTTATTTATAAATCCATTAAATCAAGGATAGTCTACAAATCTCCATGCCCGAATAAATCAAGTATTTGTTTACCTTCCAGCAACTCCGAATCCATGAAGATAAGAGTCCCTCCACACCCACCTCCATTCAAATAAATGGAAGCAGATTTTCATGGAAAAGGGCACAATTACCATCTTTATATATTTATTATCATTTTAGCAATAATAGTTTTCGCATATTAAATCATATTTTGTGGAATTTGGATATTGAATTTATCCACATGCTTTGTGAAATCGCCATTCAAATTAATACTAGTGTATATACAAGAAAATATTTTGAGACCAATTTTTTTTTTAGGTAATAATCGAGCGTTTTATTAAAAAAAAATAGTTAAAAAAATAATAGCTGAACTTACATAAATTCTACATGAAAAAAAAAAAAAAAAACTTACCAAGTAGGAAAGCGTACAGGCTGCTGATGCTTTGAAACAGGGGAGGGAAAGAAAATACATATGAAATCATCTTCTCCCTTCTGCAGTCTCGTTTGCATCGTAAGCGATGAGCACATTCTTGCTATCAAGGTCCAAATAGCGCTAGAATCAAGCCTCGGCCATAAATTAATATTTCGATGCACCATGGGAAAACAGATTAATTTGGAGGTTAGGGGCAGAGCTATTAAAGATGATATCATTTTGATGGAGCCAAAAATTTTATACAACGCATGAAAAAAGAAATTGCTGTAAGAGATTTTGTTGTTTGTCTTTTACCATGAAAGACCATTGGTAACACATATTTTAAGACCAATTGATATGTTTTTCAATCAAAACATAATAATAAAAATAAAAATAAAATCCAGTTAACATAAGAATCTCATTAAATCTTGATTGCTTAAGAGTTTACTTCATCAAATAATTTGCTCATGAATTATTGGTTTTTAGGAGCTGAGCACCTTTTACCCTATAATAATAATAATAATAATAGTTATTATTATTATTATTAAAGCAAAATTTCAACATTTTCATAGATTATTCTTTATATTTGTAAAGTGTTTTGCACGTATTTGATCCCATACGATTTTTTATATTGATAGAGTCAATCTACTCTTCAGCTATGAACTCAGTTTCTGGTTCGGACAGAATGGCGAAAGTTAATTAAAACTATCAAGGAGGGTCTTAAAGTGTGGAATGTTTCAAACTCTGTTTCTGGTTTGGACAGAATTAGTCTTATTGGGAGTTTGTACAGGATTATCTCAAAGGCACTGGCTAATAGGCTCAAAGTTGCTGTGAGGGAGGTTGTTGGTGACTGTCAAGTCTGGTTTGTCATCGATGTGTGGACCCTCTTTACCTCTTCATCAATCTGCTAATAGTTTTTCTTTTTATGGTTTATGGAAAGGGGTAGATCCTTTCAAGGCGAGAGTTTTTTGCTGGTTAGCTATTCTTAATAGAATCAATTCTAAGGGTGTTCTAGCTAGAAGGGATCTGACACGTGAAGAGTCTGCGGAACACCTCCTCAGAGGCATTGGAAGATTTGGGCAATATTCATAGACTAGTGGGATTTACACTGGTGCTGTCCTTGTAGTTTATCATGTTTTTTCCAGCAATGGGAAGTTCTTGTTCGTGGGAAATTTCTGAGGAAAGTATGGTTCCTGCTGTTTTTTGCTATTGTTTGGTCATTATGGCTCATTCGTAATGATCTCAATTTTGAACAAAGAGAGCCAGACTATGACGCCTTATTTCTCTTTATTTTAACTCGGCTTTGTGTTTGGTTAAGAGCTCTCTTTGCCTAGATTTCCCATATAATGCCTTGGATATGCTTATTTCTGCTGATGGCCTAGTCAGATGGACTGATCTTAAGAATGTTAGGCCTAAGGGAGGGTAATTTCATGGCAGATGCTCTTGCAAGGTGTAAATAGAATATGTGAATTGGTGGCTTGGCTCTGATACTGCGAGGCTTTTCTTTTGTCTTCTATGGCTATAGTACTTTGCTTATCAAGAAAAAAATTTCTTTGCAATTGAACCAAATTTACATGATCATGAAAACCTGTTTATCTTATAGTTGATAGATTCAATAAACTTGTAATAGTAAGGTTCTAATCCAGCATGATTGTAATAATAGAGTTGCAGTCTCCATTGTAATCATATAAATTTGTAATTTTCATTATCAAAAAACTTAAAAAATATAAGATCAAGCTCTCTCGTATCAAAAACAGCTCCATGATTAATTCAAAATTCAGACACAAAATAACCCAAAACACCTGCATAAAACAAGGTTTATGGTGCATTGGAGCGCTATCCATGCGAACATGTCGATGGGCACAACTTTTCGATCCTACTACTCTTGTGACTCGGTGTATTTTTGGTGGATCTTCAATCATTTCTCATTGGATCGAGGACCTACATGAAGATTTGGTTGAGTGGGATGAGATGATCGGGAAGCTTTAGAGTGATTACTAAATACGAGAATTTGCATACAGATATGAATACTGTGGCAAGCAGCCAGGTGGTTGCGCCATTCATTTAAAATATAGAAAGTTCAAAGTTAAAATTACTAGTGAAGAGATTAATTTTCAAACCGGTTTAATTTATAGTTGTTAAGATCTGATACATAGGTTAATTTGGGTTTTTTTTACAAACTTTATTTTTAATTGATATAACTTCAATTCTTTTTTTTTGGTCTTTTTAAACAATTTAATTTTTTAATCTCAATCTCATGTCCTGAGCCGCAAATTAGCTGGGTGAACCTAGGTTGACCCATGATTTTTCTCTGGAGTTTTTGTTTTAAATTGATTTTTTTTTAATTTCAACCTTTGACATTAGGTTATTGGTGTAGAGTTAGTCAAAACACTTACACGAAGCGAAAATGATAAATTTAAAATTATTCAGGAGTTTCAAGAATCTTGTTAAACAGATTTAGAGTTGTTTATAATTTATATAAGGATTGCCTAAAGATTAGATGTTCTTTTTTACTTTAAATATTGGCTTCATGGCTTGGTTTTTGCAAACTACAAGTTGTTTAATTGTTCGGTCTCGAACAGTAATTCACATGAACTACCAGTAAAAAATCTTATAAACTGTTTTATAAGAGAGGGATTATTATACCTTAAAATGCCAACTTTTTTGTTTTGTGTTTTAAGTATCTATGTATTGTACTCTACTTCCATTCTCATAGAAAATAAAATATATAACATTCTACTTCCTTTCTCATAAAAAATAAAAGGTATTAGATTCTATTTATAAGAAATTTTAGAAACTTTATAAATAGTAAAATATCAATTTGCTTCTTAAATACTATTACATATATTATTTTAGACTAATTTTATAAATTTATTTAATTAAATCTCTACTTAATTATTTCCAAGTCTAGAATTATAATTTCCTACATTAATTACTTTCTAATTCTAAAATTTATTTACAATCAAATAACAAATCTATCCTATCTCAATCTCTCTTTTCACCCTCTTCAACTTCCATTTCTTGATGCAGCAACACATCGACGGGCCATTCTTTTATTTCCAAGATTTGTCAAAGGCCTTTCTCTGACATTGTTGAAAAACTGGTGTTTTAGAATCATGATATTTTCTTTGAGAAGCTCAAAGATTTTCGACAGTGAGAGTCACTAGAAAAAGAGCGAGAGAGGCAATAGAGATGGCTTGTATACTGTGTCCTGGGAAAATGGGCATGATGTTAAAACCTACCAAAAGCAGGGCAGCCAAGCATATAAAAGGTTGAAGGTTCAAACGACCTATGATCAAAGCATAATCAACGGAGGGCTAGAGAACCTCATGATTCTGTAAGCCTTTCCCAAGCTTGTGCAAAGTATCAGGTAAATTGTAAGCCTTTCCCAAGCTTGCGCAAAAGCAATTCTATAGCATCACCTGTCAATCCTGCCCTCTAGCTTTTAAACGGTGCAGGAAGCAAACATAGATTTCACTGAACAGATTTTACAGGAAAGCATTTCCTATGAATAACAAATTACAGACAAGCATACACATCCAACAATCCCTAAATCCTTCACGGCTACATTAGATTCCAGATATTGCTATCTTCTAAATGGATCAGAAATGAATACAAATTTCCTGATTTCTGATAACTTGAACATACAGAAGAGGCCAAGATAGGAACCTTAGTTACAAACTCCAGTAAGTCATCTGACTGAACAATGACCACCAGGTGCACTTTGAAGATATTTATCAGATTAGAAAAGGACAGGGACGAAGAGAAACAAAAGGTGCGAATCGGGTACTGTGGAATAGGATGAAAGCTCCCAATCAATGGTAACAACATTTGTGGTCATATAGCCATGGCTAGACATGGAAAGCTCGACCCAGGCAAAGTAGCGGCACAACAAATCTCCTGGCTATAATTGGCATCCTTATGTGTTCAAGAGGTTTGTAAATTGGGAGTCCAGGTCCCTGCTGTTTCTAGGGCGATAAAAAAAAAGGCAGAGTTGGCGGAGAATAATTATCCTCTCCCTTAATTTTTAACAAATGTTCTGATAAAAAAGTATTTTTGCTAGAAAAATAACACGAATAAGAAAGGAGAGATTTCGTTAAAGAAATAGTTTTTTTAGTGCTTTAAATCATTTGAATTCTTGCAGATGTTGTTTAGTGCTTTAAATCGCCTGTGGCATCCGGAGGGACCACCATGATGGCGATAAGTGGTCAATTCCTGCTGTCACCACATCATCCTCTCCAGGACAAAAAAATGGCGACTCCTACTAACAAAAGAATTCAGCACTGCCCCATCACTATCAACAATCCACCATCATTACTGCATCATTTAACCCACAGAGGCTTGAAAGTTTTAATAACAAGCATTTCTAGCATGGGATTGCTTAAAGAATTAAAGATGAGGTCTCTGTTGCAGTGTTGTTTAGCTTAATATATTCATTCAGAATCCAAAATATTAGAAGCCAAATGACCATCACATCAGAAATTAATTCAATTCCTTTGTGTATATTGAATCTTGGTGCGTCAATATTTACAATTGTGTTTGGTAGAAGTATGGATGGAAGTTGGCTGATGCCATGTGGAAAATGGTCTAAAAACCAAGGATACAGGGGATCCATGATCGATGAGCCAGTAGCCCATTGCATCAGGAAAAAAAAAATCTGGCTTGACAGTAGCTGGAAGAAAACCGAGGATGGTACTGCAAAATGGAATGCTGAGGATTCTTAGGGAAACCAGGAAGTGCAGGAAATGGAGGCGTTCTGAGAGACCCATAGGGTCGTTTCTTGTGCGTTTTCTCTTGCATGATTGAGGACATGAATTCGAATGAGACTGAAGTTTTCCCCATTAAGAAGCATTAGAGATTAGTGTTCCTTCATCGTTGGCAAGCCTGTTGTATATATTGAAGAGAAAACAAAAGCTTTATATTGTAGTTGCAGCAGAACACATGTTTATTGGTTTTAGTTTCTTCGAGAAGAGATGTACTTGCTCCATTCCTTTGCAGGAGATACAAGAGTTTCTGTGAAGAGTGAAGGCTAGGGTGGGAGCAGAGATGAGCTATATATACACCAAGAAAAAAAAACTCAGAGGATTAGAGAGAGAGAGAGAGAGATGCTTTATGCTATATATAGACGCTAGCTCCCGGAAACTATCAGATTTCTTTTCTGTAAAAAAATGTGCCCCTATCAGATTTGGAAAACATGTGACGGCGGCGCCCCTATGTGGCCTCTATCTCAAATACACACAAAATATTTTGAGACCAATTGATCTGTTTTTCAATTAAAACATAATAATAATAATAATAAAATACTGTCTTCAGCTTGGTATCAGTTAGTGAAGTGCTGAGGAGCTGTAACTATCGGATTTTTATTTTTAAAAAACGATTGCGTGAAACACTTGTCCATCATCAGCAACTTGCTCGCATTCTCTTTGTTTGTTTCTTAATTGCCGTAGTCTTTTCCCCGGCACCACTTAGATCATAAGGAGGGTGTGTTTAGGACAGAGATTTGTGGTTAAGTTTTTTTTTTTTTTCGCATGTATGTTTTTTTTATTTTTAGTAAGATATAGTTTATGCTTTAATTTTTGCTATTCACATCTCTATCCCATAAGATAATCAATAACTGTAGCGGAACAGGAAAATTTAGGAGCGCAGCTACAAAAAGGGGATTTTTTTTAGAGTGGTGTTTTTCCCGCCATCACAGATTCATATAGAGAACAGAGAGATTTTGCTGAAGTTGTTAGAAATTGGGAACGTCGGGAAATCACAACAAATATCTGGCAATTTCCCAGATCCTTCAAGCTCCCATAAAGCTGAACCGAATCTGAAGTATGAGGCTGCTGAAGTGAAACCACAGAATGGTTGTTAAGAAGTGCTGTGGCATATGCAATTTCCCAAATCTCAAAGAGGCATGTTTAAAGAAATCAGAGACAGAATGTGAAGATGGGGTTCATGCGGATACTGTGGACGATAACTCTTCAGGTGGAAGGAAAAGGCACAAAGACAAAGATGATTCAGACCCTGTTGACAATGGTGGTGATGGGCTTTTGAATGTTTTTGGACCAAAAATAAATGGTGATGATCCCTTTTTTTTGTTGATAAGCCCATTTATGATGGCCAGGCCCTGTTGATGATTCTATGGCAATTGTTCCTTCGATTACAAGAAAATGAACGTTCTTGTTCGTTCTCCCAATAATACAAAGCTTGTGCTATCTTCTGTAAATGCTGTTCGATGCTCAAACAGCAATAGCAATGTGGGGTTTTGAAGACTTTATCAAATCTATTGCTGAGCCAGATGAGATTATTGAGATGGAAAATGATAACAGGAGAGCTGCTGTAAAACAAAAAGAAGAAGAAATCTGTTTTGAAAGCCGCACAAAAGAAAGGAAAGAGGAGCAAAAGCAAGAAGAAGAAGATTATTTCTATTAAGCTGATTGATATGTCAGTGTCAGACGATGGTATCAGGAACGGGAACAGACAACTTGGATTAGCCTAATCTCAAAAGGAAATGGTGTTGGAGCATTCTTCAGATCCTCTGATGATACAATCTCATCACAACAGTAGTAGAGATGAAGTTGGCCTTTGTTCACGTTTTGATAGAGGGAAGTTGTGGCATGTCATTAGCAAAGCAGAGCTTGATTTCATAGGGCACGAGAGGCACACATACATTAAGAAGAAAAGGAAAGAAACTTGGAAACTAAACAAAGATACAAAGTACACAATAATATGCATGATATTGATTACTTGGAAACCAACAGTAGCTATAAGGCTAGATTAACAAAGTACCAGTGGAGTGGAATGGACTCTTTTCGTGCCAACAGCTTCTATGTCAAACTCTTCAAAGACCATATAGGGGAAGATCCTCGACATCGACCCAAACATCTTTCCCCATCAAGTTCATCACTTTTCGTTGAGCTCTAACCGTGTACCTCCTGAGCATGTCATTAGCTTCATCTCTCTCCATGAAGAAGACAACCCTGTCTTCGGGAGCAAGGCCTTTCTGCTCTACAAAACGATGCCAAGAAGACCGTAGAAGAACGGGTTTTGGGTAAGCTCCAGTCATACGGGTTGAGAGACAAAACCTCCATGCATGATCAGTAGCATCGTCTGCTTCAAAACTCATCATATGGGCTCCTTCAGGAATTGGAAAAGCCTCAAGGGCATGGGTTGGAAATGAAAGAGCATGGCTTATGTGGGATGGTTTTAGTTTCTTGGTGAAGAGAAGTACTTGTTCCATTCTTTCTCAGGAGATACAAGAGTTTCAATGAAGAGAGAAGGCTATATATTGTGGGAGCAGAGATGAGCTAATAACCTTATAATCTAAATGGCGTAGCTTTTTTTTTTTTTTTCAAGATTGCGTGAATGGTTTGCTGTAAATGGCGTACCTGGAACTTTTTCTCACTCTTTATTTGTTTCCTAGTGTGGAGGTGCTTTAAAAAGAATTCTTTCTCTTGCCAACCACACCTTTATCTCAAACACACACTAAAGTTAGGTTTTTAGAAACATAGCTACAAAAATGGGATTTTTGTAGTAGATGGTGTTTTATCTCGCCATCACAGTATAGGTGAAGATGGGATATACAGAGATAGTGAAGATGGGATTTGAGAGAAAAAATGAGTTTAACCAATCATTAGAGTGTAATTATTCTTAATAAATTTGGGATTTATATTATCTTTATCTCAGTCATTAATAATAAACATATATATGGTATGCGAATATTATGGTTAAAAGGTCAAACTAAAAATTGTAATTTAACCCTAATTTAATTTAAACCCAAAACCTGACAATATAAAATTAAATTAAATTATTTAAAAAATCTTTTGAAGGGAAACCAACTTAAAAATCGTTAAATTGTCAGGATATTTCCAAATTACATTCCTAACATGGGGTCGAACCCACAAGCAACATAGGGGAAAAACTTTTTAAATGATCATTGCCTGCTTGTATAATTTTCCGTGCCTGTGTCTCTGTTTCAGTGCAAAGCCTTTGGCAAGTTTCATAGAGTTCATAACCAGTATTCTCCAGAACACTGAATTAACAAAAGAGATTTTCCAAAACGAGGTTGCTAAATTTCTTTCTTCTTTATTATCATGCTAAAAGGGAAGACCTTAGTTGATGAACAATGCTAAGATTAAAAACCACTTCGGGAAAAGTGCATAGAATTGTATAGTTATCATTACAGTCGTTGAATTGGCCAAAATAATTACATGAGGGAGTTGAGAGTGGCCGACGCCGACTATAATATTGATGTCTTTTTCATCGGGTCTACTATAATTTTCTTCAGAAGAAAACAAACACTTACTTAGTGCATTATATTTCGGTAAAGAAGTACATGTGGTTTATACTTTTTTCTAGAGAAACGATCCCGGTTCAATAGCTTTTAGAAGACATGGATGGTAAGTACTTGGATAAAAAAGAAAGCATGAGCAAGAATTCCAGAGTGTAATTTCATGTGCAAGAATTCGTAGGTTCAATCACTTGTTTTGTGATCTACTGTGCAGACAAAGCGTTCCCTTCATCGCAGGCTGGCTAAAAGTCAAAAAGAAGAAAAACAAGATGATGAAAATGATGTGCAAAATGAGTGGAATCATACACCAATCAGAAAATATATAATTCAAAAACATTTTAAAAAATAACTGATACCACAATAATAATTACTATTAAATTACTAATAAATATTCACATGAATTATATATGGTAAGTTGGGTTCATATATTTTCTGCACATTGTACAGAATCAATTCTTCCTAAAAATATGACCTGCTAATTAATTATATACAGAAAGTTGGATTCTTATTTTCCTCTATACAGAAAACATTTATGATTTGCCTTTTCTCACTACTCTTTTTTTTTTTTGTCAATTTGTGTAAGAAAACAAAAATTGAGTTGTCAATTTCGACATTTTTAGGGAGGCCTTGCTCACGTATTCCGTAAGAACATTACCCAACACGCATCTGACAATCATCATCTAGTTATCCATGCAAATCGTCATTTGAAATCGTCACCACTTGCGTAAGTTTTCTGTGCCAGTTATTGGGTATCAAACCATTCTCCCACACCCTCAAGTACTCACAAAATCCCACGCTCTATTTCAGCAACAAAAATCAATCCAACTTACACACTTCCTTTTTCCCTGCAATTCCAGCGATCACTACAAGATTTCACAGTTTTACCAACGAACAGATTCCATCGGTATGAGATTCAGAGTTCATCAGTAATTTTTTTACCAACTAAATCGCTGACGGAAAACATTCGTCCGCATACCGTTCGTCGGTAATACCGCATTCCGTCACTAAGTCTATCAGTAAAAAAATATATATTACCAATGATTTTACAGACATAAATTGCGCGCCAAAAAAAATCCCACTAGAAATATACCAACGGATTTATTCCGTCGGTGATAGTGGCATATCCAGTAAATATTATCCAGTAAATATTTTTTAGCTATCGGTGGAATGCCGACGGACGGTATCCATCTGTAAATTTATCGGTGAGTGCATTTCCACCACTCTCTGTGAAATGTCGATGGATGGTATCCATTTGTAAATTCGTTGGTGATTGTGACATTTGCACCAAGCTACTGTGAAATGCCGATGGACTTTATCCATCTGTAAATTCATCAGTGATTGTGGCATCTGCACCAAGCTACTGTGAAATGCCGACGGATACATTTCGTCGGTAAATCCCTCAATGGGTATTTTTAAATTTGTTTTTTAAAAAAATTATTTAGAATAAATAATATAAAATTATATAAATTAATAGTAAAAAAACCAATTATGCAAATAAAATTTTATTAAACATCAAAAACAAAAAATAAATAAAGTTAAGTAATATTCATTACAAATTGAATGTGTTTCAAAAAAAATATTAAATTAGCACAATGGCGGAGCTGGAGGAGGAGGAGGCTGGTTGTTATACAGCCAAAAAGGGTGCGCACATGTATCACCACTCTGTGATGCCATGTTCATGACCATTTGGCTAAGCTGTTCATAATTCGCCGAGAGTTGCTCATATTTCTCGGTGAGATTAGCCGTGTGTTGTTTCAAGGCCATGATGTCCTCAAATTGGGTGCTCGATACTAATTTGGAGCTCCCAACGGTTGAGACACCACGGGTCGCCCGCAAGTTCTTGGCCATAGTGTTGGAGAGCCCATACACCTAATTTTTATCGAGTCCATCAAACGATCCTACCTCCATCCATAAATCCGGATCAAAATCCGGATGAGTCAAAGGAGCGTCCCCATATCTCTCCCTTAACCGGCTATTATAGGTCTCATGAAAATGAAAAAAGAAATCATCATATTCAATTCAATAAAAATAATAACTTACGAAATAAAATGGTTGAACGAACATACCACAAAGTGTTGAGCGCGGTTGTCAACGAACTGTTGCACCCCTTTTTGGCGATTTTGACTCCGCACGTGCGTCTCAACAAATAGCTCCATTAGGCTCGACTCACGTCCAAGAGATGTAGCCTATAAGGGAAAAAATTAATTAAGTAACAACAAATTATTTAACGATATATTTTACTTAAATTAATCTTACCATCCGTTTCGCATGTGCAGCAAACAGAATGGAGCCGCCGGTGTGCGTTGTCACTGAGCCATGAATTGGCCGGTTCCAGTTGCCAGCACCAGACTGTGAGCGTCGTGTGAACCGCTCAGACGTCACGTGCTCAATATATTGTGGCCATATATCTGCCGGGATGTATAGTGGTTTGAAATCCCTCCAAACCGCCATGTCGTTCTAGTCTTGGAGACTGTTATCTCTCGTGTTTTTTTTTTTTTGCCTTTTTTATACTTCATACCAAAAATCAAGCAACCTACTTCCATAGTTATAAATTAGATTTTAAAACATAATTTTTTAAAAAATTATTGTATTGTTTTCGATGTTACCTAGTTGTCGCGTTATTTTGCCACACCCTCTTCACAATAGTGTAATGCGCACTGTTTTAGGTGAATTTGTCCTGTGTATAAATAATTAATTTTAAATATAAATAATAATTTATTGACAATTATATTAATAATTTATTAAAAATAAGCTGGAAATCAGAAATTAACATCACCCTCAAATCTGTCAAACCATACATCGATTTGAGGTATCCATTCAGGATATCTGGATACCTGACTCCATTGAAATAATGAAATCTCCATCAATGATTTAAACGTCGATGATATTACTCGGACAGTCTCAATATTTGTGAACCTAAAAATAAATTAAATTAATGAAATATTGATTAGTTGTTCATAAATTATGTTATAATTAAAAAGAAACTAAAACCAAAACAAACTTACATTGAAAGGTCGTCCTTCCACTGTGCCTCGTACTAGCGGGTGAATTGATTCTGCTACGAAG
>Ga0325410_1006226_pt1 | contig 13120 bp, 4 predicted proteins | sample PopdelMetagenome_16_FD_206182 | JGI IMG/M metagenome (GOLD analysis project Ga0325410, IMG submission 206182) | Populus deltoides microbial communities from Bellville, Georgia, United States - Xylem-PdIQD-R3 | ecosystem: Host-associated > Plants > Phyllosphere > Stem > Wood/Secondary xylem... | reverse complement strand
AGTTTAGAATACAATTGTAACTTAATCTTTCGAATTTAAAAAAATATATTTCTTTGACTTTTGATAACCTATTTTAATTTAAACACTAATTAATCTCTTTCCACTCAACCTCAAATGTTCCCTTTAGTAATTTATTAGTGGGCTGGTGTCCTCACTACATCACTCCATGTAGGATTATTTTTCCAATAAAATATTTAAGTATTACTAAAATGTTATTTTTAAAGAAATCCAATAATGTAGGTTAAAGCCCCACTTGCTAAATAAGGTGTCTTTATTTAAATTATATAAGAAAAAAAGGCAACAATAGTAAACAAAAAGGCATGCAGAAGAAAAATACATTTAATTTTAAATTTGAGTTAAGTAAGAAGTTGAGTCAGTAGGTTTTTTTATGTCAATTTCATTATTATTTTTCTCAATTATATTGCTAAACCTTTTTATTGGTTGGTCAGAATGCTTTAGAGTCGTTCAAGTTGATTGAATTATATCAAGACAACTCCCACGTAGTTTCATTTTAAATCCAAGTTAGATAAGGCAAGAAGTTGGATGGTAAGTTTTTATGTCAATTATTTATTTATTTTTATCCTTGTGATTTTTTTATTCGTCAATCAAGATGTCTTTGGATCATTCAAGTCTACTTAGTCTCATCAACTTAACTTCTATATATTTTAATTTTAAATACAGATTAGATAAGAAATCAGACTAAAAGGCTTTAAAATTAACTCTTTGGATCATATTTAATTAAAATATTAAGTAATTTATTATAACCTTGATATTTTTTGTTAGTTTTTTTTTTTAATAATATATACAGCATAGCAAAGCGTCTATTTAGAAAAGAATCACATGAATGAAGTATAATTAGAGGTATACTTGGATAAATATTTTGAAAACGATCGAATTGACTTTCCACCTCGTTTAAGAAAAATGTTTTTTTGAAAGAATTGATTGATTAAAAATTCTATAATACGAGAGAATGATGGGATCAACCGTTCAATTTGTTTCGTTTGCAATTGGATTTTTTGAACATGATTTCAGAGATGCAGCAAAATAAAATATTCCATAAAAAGGACAGCCTTTTTGGATCTTTCGGTCAGGACAGAAAACGTTTGAACTCCAAGAAAAATAATTTCCTGACATTATTTACAGGTTCATTTATGAATATCCATGGACCGATTCATTTTTGTCTTCTCTTCCTCCTCATACACATGCTTATCTCTAGATTCTATTTATAGTCATTAATCATATCTACCCTGTCTATTTTAGGTATGAAAACATGCGGCTTCCTAGCTCTGTATGAAATTCTAATTCAAAGCCAAGTTTAACAAATATTAATTGAAAATTAAAGGAACAACAGTGCAAATGAAAAATATGTAGTCAAGAATACTGTAGAGATATTGATGCCACACCCACCTTCCTCTCGCCCTGTCGGCGGGTCAATTTTATATATATATGTGTGTGTGTGTGTGTGTGAGAGAGAGAGAGAGAGAGAGAGAGAGGGCTGTTTTGAATTTTTAATCCCATTCCTCGTGCTCATGTGTTTTTTTGGTTTATAGGTTTAGATGTTAATGATTATTTTTAAAGTATTTTTATTTAAAAATATATTAAAATAATATTTTTTATTTTTTAAAAAAATATTTTTAACATAAGCTTATCAAAATAATTTAAAAATATTAATTTGAAATAATATTAATAAAAAGATAAAATTTTTTCAAAAACAAATAGTAACTTCAACTCGTCAATTATCAAAGCTTAAAATGGAGCTTCCAAGGTGTAGGTATAAAATGGGCGAGCCTCCGGATGCACTGCACAATATGATCGGTGCTAGGCATGACCAGGGTTCTTAGATCCAATAATCCAAAGAATGCGATATTTAATAGGAAAAAAAATCACAAAACACTAATAATTTTATATGATTAAGTTATTGTATACATTTATAATCAAGGGAGGTTCATTTCTCTATAATTTACTATTTATATAGAATATATATTAATTATAATGGATGGTAAGTTGACCATGATCTTAATCCTACAATAATTTCTTTGTTAGGAAAAAAAAAATTCTAAAACATAAGGTTTCGTTTTGAATCATAGTGATCATGAGTTATATCTTATAAAAAATTATAATAAAAATTATCTTACTCTATTTGCTTTTAAAACAGAATCCCCACCAACTAAATTCTTCAAATTCAGCATTTAATCTCATTAAAGGTTTTTTTTTTTTTTTTGGATTCGAGGAAACCCCACCTCCTGGAAAGCGCACTTTGTGGGCTCAGGTGAACGAGTAAAACCCCAGCTATCTTAGACTCTTACAAGTGGTGCACGTTCTGACTCAAACTTGAGACCTGCTGTGCAGATCTCAAATCCTTTGCCATCACGCTACGCCCCTTAAGGATCTCATTAAAGGTAATGCTTTTACTAACAAACTTTGATTCATTAGGAATAAGTTATCAAATTTTATAATCTTTTATCATGTATCTATAGCCTAAGAATTTTTTTTTTTTGCCATTAGTTCCAATTTTCTATCATTTATATAGAAAAAAAATTATAATTTTTAGAAAATCTATTTATGATTTATTGGCAAGTATGCTAAAAAACAGTATTTCAAGAATATGAACTTAATCACTATAAACTATGAGTATTATACCAATAAATGAGCATGAATAACTGGGATTTTATTCCAATAAAATGTCTTACAACTTGATAGAAAAATATGTGATAGAAAAATTTTCTTATTTGTTGATAATTGTCCCGCTAATGTAAAAGCCATTAAAGATTTGAAAAATATTAAATTATTTTTCTTTACCATCTAATATAACATTAAAGATTTTTCCTTGTGATGAATGGATTATATGAGCTTTCAAGATTCATTATCATTGTCAATTTTGTTTAAATCTTTTAGAGAGTTATGAAATTAGATCCCAAATCCAAAAAAAAAAAGAATGTTTTAGACGCAACAAATCTTGCAATATTTGCTTGGACAATAGATGTTCAAGCAAGTATAATTATAAATTGTGTTTGAAATTGTAAAATTAGATTTATGGATAACATAGCTTTACAGAATTTAGATCAATACTCAGGTGATGTGTGCACGCTTGTTTTAATCAAAGAGTTGAAGTATCATGATACAATATTTGTTGAGTATTTTTTAAAATACACGTAAAAAAAAGACAACTTCGGAGTTGTTAAATGACATTAAATTATTGAGAATATCATTTAAAATTAATAACAAAGAAGAAGAAGTTAAAGATGATAGTTTTGTGTCAGATCCTGATTCTGTCTCGCACAAAAATGCTTTCAAATCATCAATCACTTTATATAATTTTCTCAGTATAAAAAAGACCACACCATATCTTTTTAATTCATTATAAAAAGTTAGAGATGAACGTAAGAAGACATCAGTTTCCGAAGAAATTAAATAACGTTAAAGTCATATTTTTAAAGAATTTAAATCATATATAAATAAAAATTTGACTTGGAATGAGATTATTAATTTAAATATCAAGTGGAACCCATGTATTTTTTTTTAATATATTATTTTATAAATTTAACAAATTATAAATTTATCATTTTTTATTCATAGATGCATATAAGACAATGATCTTTCATGATGGATCCGCGCACTACTGGTAAAAGAAGAGAGGTGGAGGTTAAGAAGAGGGAGTTGTGTTCTCTCTAACCTAGAGAAGTAAACACCATTGATTATTATTATTATTTTTATTTTTATTTTATTTGTATTAAATCAATTAAATACGACTCTCCACTCTTATTTCGGCACATCGTTTTCATTTTCATCTTCACGAAACCATCGGGCATGTAAAGTGACGACTCGTTAATTTGTGCACTCGACTCAGCCACCACTCAATCAGAATTCCTTTTCACCAGGAACACCCCCTCTCTCATTCAACTCACTTTCCTTGTAATTAATTGTGGCGGTTTGTGTTTTTTCTTTAAATTATATAGTTTTTTTTTTTGTTTCTGGTCATGTGGTCCTGATTTTATATCTCTGTCTTCTATTTTAATTTTTAATTTTCCAATCTTCCAGTCTTAATCAATCGAGTTGAAAATGGCACAAGATTCTGTAGCGTGTGGCACTAACTTTAATTATAATTTTTTTTAAAAATAAAGAAATTTAAATTCACATTTTTATTCAGATAAGAGTGCATGTGGATGCCACGATAAAAAGAAGCAAGCCAAACGCTGCTGTCCATTAAAAACACAGAGGCTGAGAAAAATTGTCCCTACTTTTGATTTTTTTTTAAAAAAGATCTTGGTCGCATTTCATGAATGGCCGACTAGGGCTTGTATTTTTCTGCTAACAATGGCTAATATTGCGAGGATCATTGAGTGCCGAGCAAAACCCCACGTTCTACATGCTATATGTAAGATTTTTGTATTCCTTTGGGCGCCCACCTGTCACAATAAATAATATCACAGCTGCAATTGAGTTCGTGGCCTAGAAGAAAAAACTTGTTCTTTTCTCTGCATTTGGGTTCGGTTTTTTTATATTTTTGTTACCTCCGCGGTGTTTTATTTGTTCTCTGAACTTGTAAAGTGTTCAGTGAATCTGGAAATTAGTTGTGGTGCGCGTAAATTGATCCGGACATCCCGAGTTATCAAAATAATAATAATAATAATAATAATAATGTCAAAGCTAGTATATTTCCTCTCGATGATTGATGGTTTATATTTATATTTATACGTGTATGTGTGTGTTCTTGAGAATCTCCTCCACGACAAGAATTCAGCTTTCTCCCAAGTTTTTATATTGCATGTGTGATTTTAATATTGGATATTTTATGTGTTGGTTGAAAAGGGTGATGATTTTGCTTTTCATGTTGATATTTTAGATTTAAATTCAAATTCGTTTACCTTCTTACGAGAGATTTTTTATATATATATATTATAAGGAGTGGGATATCATATACTCATCTAGATTTTAAGATTAAAAGCCTGTTTGTGTTTTTTTATTATTTTAAAAGTAATTTTAAATTTTTTTTGTTTTTAAATTGTTTTAATGTGCTGATATTAAAAATAAATAAATAAAAATATTATTTCATTATATTTTCAAGCAAAAAATACTTTAAAAAGCAATTGCTACCACAATAACAAACGAGTGGTAAGTCCATCGACCTCACATGTTAGTTTAGCTATGAATCACATTTAATGGATATTAGATATTGCATTTTCAATTATATTTAGATGCATTTCAAAATAATACTTTTTAAAAAAAGTATCAAATTGATATTTTTTCAAATGCTTTTTGATAATTTTAATATACCAATATAAATAATAAAAAAATATTTTAATATATTTTCCAATAAAAAACACATATCACCGTAACAACAGCGACACCCACTTATTCTTCTGCCAATTTCAAGAGCTAGACTCTTTAAAATCATCAGCAAAACGTGTTTACCACCACACAAAAAAGAGAGTAGGAACGATAATTGTATTCCCCTTAATGGAGCTCTGCCTCTAATTATCAAGATGAACGCAGGCAAGGAAGGATTTTTTTCCTTCGCAAAAAACAGAGATGGAGGCAAACAAAAAATATCTAATTTATGGTGGTGGTGATGGTGTCATCCAATCCAATAAATATCTATACGGGAATTTATATATATCTAAATAATTTGCTGAATTTATAATTTTTAATAAATATCTAGAATAATTGTGTATTTGTTTTTCTAATACTATCATAATTAACTTTGTTTGATAAATGCAAAATATATTAAAAAATAATATATGTAAATAGTTTTGGCCTTTGGTTTGCAGGAAGGGGGGTTGGCAATAAATTAAAGGAAATTCCAAGAACCAAGGTTTAATTGAACTTTGGAAGTTGGAAGTGGTCCAAGATTACAGCTATCCACTACTTTTTTTTTCTTTTTTTTATTATTATTATCCTCTTGAAACCTTTTTTTTTTAAAAAAAAAACATTATTATATTGAAACTTGTACTGCAAATCGGTAATCACACGTCTACATCACTTTTCTTTTTTGTTGTATGTTGCTCACAAGACTCCATTGTACCTCACCAATAATTCACACATCAAGATATAAAATAGCATATGATCATTTGTACGTTATTCAGGACATGCAGTTCAAGCCCACTTCTAAGCCCAGCACGCATCAATACCTCTCAGCTTCTAAGCCCATTTACATCCCACCGTTATGCAGAGTGGGCTAGGCCCGCTCTTCGTTCCTTTACAAGTTAGATCAAAATTTCATAATTGTATTAAAAAAAATATAAATGTTGTTGTTATTTTCAATGCCATAAAATATTTAAAATAAAAATTAAAAACTAGTTTATCATATCAAATTATTTGAATGAAAAAAATAAGTTAATGCGGCTTATTTGTAGAGTTTTTAAATCCGGCCCGGTGGCCAACCTGGTCCAAGACCCAGGCCACGGGTTTTGTCAGGGTTACCAGGTTTTGATCGGGTCATTGGGTCACCCGAATCAACCCTAATTTTTTTAATAAATCAAAATGACATCGTTTTGATAAAAAGAAACAATTATATATTCAACGGGTTGCAACTGAGTCTTGCCTGGTCAATCGAATTTTTTACTTTCTTTATTTTCTCTTAAACTCGGTCTAATTTTAACTCTGGATCAGCTTGATCGACCCGTGACACCAGGCCGGGTTTTAAAAACATGTTTATCTGACATAATAGGCTAGAAGTTACAGTTATTACCTCCTCTGAAGGCAAGTTATTGCACTGTAATGATCACAGTAATTTTGCCTTTCGATTTGTTATTTACCTCATGTTCCAGAGAACACATCTCGGATTCGAACTTGTAATTTTGGCCTTTTTCTGTTTTCAAATAATGTAGGGATGACAACGAAGAGATTTTTATGCATCTGCATTCAACCCAGTACACCTATGACTATCTCCTGCAGATCGAGTTCGATGGAGGAATTTCTTCACTCATCACGTGCCCCCAAGTACTAAGATTTTTAAAGTTTTTCTCTTAAATTATGTGTTCAAATTTCTTGTAGCACTTCAAAAAATCACATTATAATAAATCGATGCAAAACATTTCATATTTAATGATCTTATTTTTTAAGTTATGTTCAAGGTATTGATAATATATAAAATATTAAAATTATGTCATTAAACTTTACTAGTAATACATCGTTAGTGACTAATAGGAATAACATATGAATAATTCAAAGCTCTTTTTATGTTTAGAACTTGTTTTATACAATGTTGAATTATGTGCTGATTATTTGTTAAATAATTTATTTCATTAAAATAAAAACAGATCAACTATCTAACTCATAATATATTGTATATTATATAATACATAATACTGAGATGAAACAAACCTCGTGATTATATGATCACGCAATGCAACCCACATGTAAGAAGAACAAATTTTGAAAAGCTTAAGAATAAGGTTTCATAGGAGTATGATACAATGAAAACCTATCCCAAGAGACTAACATTATTGGAATAAAAACTCTCACCTTACGAATATAATTCATGAATGAGAAGTATAAGAAAGAACACCACAAAGTCAGTTATACTTTGATAAGTTTGATTGTTCTTTGTTTAACCAAAGAGAAAAGTGTTGCATCACGCAAAACACAAGTTTATTCAAAACATCATGGCTGGAAACTAAAAACCTAAGTAGAATCTAAATAATCCTATTTATAATAGGTGAAAAACATCCTAAACAATTCTGAAAATAATAATAAAAGAGTTCTAAATAATATAAAAAAAAATCCTAAATCAACTAGGAAATTAAAATAAATTTCGTACAATAGCTTCGAGACCTTATCGCAAGGCTTTACGATGTTGGATTGATCTGAAATATTAACACAATATAAGACAGAACCTCTGGAAATATCTGGTAAACTTTTAGCTTGATCAGTTGAATTGAAAAGTAGACATGTTAGTGTACAATTATACAATAAGGATAATGAGACCAAGAATCCTTGTTAGAAAAGGATTTTGGAACATTGAAGAAATTCTGAATACACTTAAAAACTATATTATTGCCCATTAAAGATCCATGTAGAACTAGAAAAGGTCTTAAAACTAGCTATTAATATACTTTCATTATTAGAAAAAGAATCATCTTCGAATAAAAAATCCACAAGTCAAAAGACAACAAATAATAAAATTCATATTTCATCTTCTGACCTCTATTGCAATGCCTTGTAGAAATTTAATTGCCTTGAAATTTATCCAATGTAGAAAAATATGTCTTAAAAGTCTTGATTAAATTTCAACCCGATCCAAATGTTGGATTTAGAGTTATGCTCGATTGCATAAAACTTGACAATACGCACAATTACGTTAGAATCCGAATTTTCTTGTTTAAACCTTTCTTAGATTGTATCATAAGATGTTGTTTAGGACTAATTCTCTAATGCAATTGAATTCAATTTAAGTGTTTGACTTGAATTCAATTGATAAATAAGTTATTTTCATATTTTTAGAAGAGATAAAATTCAAATAATTTTATTTCCTATATTACCTTCATCTTATTTCTTCAAATATCTTTTTTTTTTAAGAGATAGATGAGTATTTTGAAAAAAATTAGTTTTAATATTAAGTTTCTACTTTTTAGAATTGTAAATTAGAGGTGTTGTCCTTTGATTTATTTTTGGAGTATTTTTAGAGATTAAATTTCATTTGAAATTCAATTATTAACACTCAAGAAGGTTTAAATATAAGATTTCATTAAAATCTCTGGATTGAATTCAATATAGAGGGTTTTTATAAAGGATAGTAATATATTATTACATCAACAATTATGTATAATTAAAAAGTTCAAGAATTTTTTCATCATGGTAAAATTTTATTGAGAATTAAAGATTGAACGATTAATTTATTATGTAAGGTTTATAATATTGTATATCTTAACAAAAAAAAATAGTATAAATACATGGTCAGATACATATCAGGTGATAGGATTAGGGATGACAATGGGATAGCATACAACTCAGCTCATATATGAGATTAAATTGTCATCCCCTTTCCTTCGGTTCAAATTTTCTCTTCTTCAACAAGCAACGCGTAAAATTAAATGTGCTGGAGAGGAGGTATAAACATTGTTGAATTACTTGTGTATAAATGACGGGTATGCCATATTGATGAATTGTGTTTTGTAGATATTTATTAAAAATAATAATTTTTTGGCCAACCTACTATATTTATTATTTTATTAGGAGGAGGGCAAAGGCCGTAAAGGTGAAGCCTAGCACAATCTTGGAGTATAAGCCTGAAAAATCACCAGAATTAACTTAAGACATCTCATGGGAGAATCAATATAGTAAGTCACCCCCAAATCTAGAGAAGGGACATGATTAGCCAACTGATCCACACATAGATTAATTTATCAAGGCTCATCTTGAGTAAAGATCACTATCTCTCATTGATGAGTCCTAAAATTCAAGATGCTTAAGAATAAGATTGATATATTGATGAATTGTGTTTTGTAGATATTTATTAAAAATAATAATTTTTTTGGCCAATCTACTATATTTATTATTTTATTAGGAGGAGGGCAAAGGCCGTAAAGGTGAAGCTTAGCACAATCTTGGAGTATAAGCCTGAAAAATCACCAGAATTAACTTAAGACATCTCATGGGAGAATCAATATAGTAAGTCACCCCCAAATCTAGAGAAGGGACATGATTAGCCAACTGATCCACACATAGATTAATTTATCAAGGCTCATCTTGAGTAAAGATCACTATCTCTCATTGATGAGTCCTAAAATTCAAGATGCTTAAGAATAAGATTGATATATTAAATAATTGATTGATCTTTTAGTTTAATTTATCTGATCTATTCTCCATAGTTAAGTCATCTAATGAGTTGATATGAGTTGATATGGAAAGTCTGAAGGGTTGATGACTGATAGCAGGTGATGTCTAGTAAATCAGGTGGCCAATAGCTATGGTAGTAGCAGGTGGTGTCAGGTAAACTAGTGACTGGTAGCTGGTATCTATAAAAGATCCCATTTGATGAATATAGGGACTCTCTGATGGTAAAGTTAATAACTTTATAGAGAGAGAAAGTGCAATAATATTCTAGAAAGAAATGCTCTGAAAATACATATGTAGTAGAGAATGAAGAGATAGTGAACATTTGACTTGAAGGATTCATGGTGTATTTATAACTTATGAATCTTATCCCTTTGTGGAAAGGAGAGGCTGAAGTGTAATTTTACCCTTCTAATATTTTGAATTGTATTTTACTCAAAATAATAAGTATTGGATCAATACAAAATGCTGAGGGACCCGCGTGGGATCCGAGAAAAATTCTCATGCGAGTGTTGGGCTTGGGTAAGGTGCCCAAGCCTATTAGAGGTGAAATTCAATCCTAACGCATTACTAGGACCCAAATACGCTGGGCTCAGGTGTGACAGTCTTAGCCCATGAGAGGTGAAGCGGGTCCGAGAGCGCTGTCTGGACATAGACACACTGGGCTCGGGTGTGACAGTCCAAGCCAATAAGAGATAAAAATGGTTCTGAACGTGCTACCTAAACCTAAACATGTTGGGCTTGGGCCTGACATCTCGAGCCTACGAATGGTGAAAGGGGGTCTCGAAAGGTAAAAGTGGATTCGGGCACACTGCCTAAACCCAAACACATTGGGCTCAAGCATGATGGCCCAAGCCCCTGAAGGTTGAAAATAGATCCAAACACGCTGCCTATACCCAAACACGCCGAGCTCAGGCATGATATCACGAGCCCACGAGGGCTGAAAGTGGGCCCACACATGTTGCTTAGACCCAAACACACTGGGTCGGGCCCAAGAAGGCGTTGAGGCGCACGCCCATACACTGGGCAAATGCTTAGCGCACTGCATAGCACCCACGCATTGGGCGTCCATGCACCCATGCAGAGAGTTGGACTTGATCTACCACGCCTAAGCTCATGTTTCTTAGGTATTTTTTGGGCTTTTTCCTCTTTTAAATGATTTTTTAGGTCCATTTTTGGGGATTCTTTTTGTTCATTTTATCTAGATCCATCAGCAACCCCCCAAGTTTTTATGATATTAATCTATAAAATACTTGTAAAAATACCCGGTTACAAGTTCATCAAATTTCTTTCATATAAGAATAAGGGTTGAAACCTCGAGTAGTAAACTAAAGAGCCTATGTGTACAGGTGTGCATTATGTTTGAAAAAATTTCTAAGTTTGTTAGGGAATCATAGAGAAATGCATACTTAGAAAAATTCTTAGGAGGGTGATGTGTGATATAAAAGACTTCATACTTAAAATATTTTTCTAAGAGGTTATGAGAAATTTATAGAGAAAAACCTCACACTTGGAAAAATTTCTAAAGGGCTGAAAGGAAGGGTAACCCATAGTGATACCCATACTTAGAAAGATTTTTAAAGGGTAGAGGGGACAAATCCATGAAGAGTGGTTTTATTGCACCAAGAAAACCAATTCAATCTTTTGGAGAGTGGTCACACTAAGTGTGAGAGGTATGTGACCTTTCTATGATGGAATAAGGTATAAAAGCCCTTAATTGAAGAAAGATCTTATTGAAAAGTAGGAGGTCTATAGCCATGAAAGGTCCCTATCCTTTTTTGTGATGGTGTTGGGGTCTGGGAGCCCCTCACTGAAGAATGGTTAATAGTGTGTGAGAGATATATAACCTCTTTGTAATGATATGAGACATAAGAGTCCCTCATTAGAGAGTGGTGCTAGTCCAAGCCTGCATTGGAGAATGGGGATCCGAGATCAACCCCTAGTGAATTGGTGAGAGACTCTTTGACATCACTTGGAGAATGTGTCAATTCGATAAGAACACCATAGATCAATCATTAACGAAGATGACACAATTGTCAAAAAACTATCCCAGCCCAAAAATTTAAGCTTTTGGATTGAGATGGTTCTTTAAAATGATATCAAAGGTCTTGCTAACCAGATGGTCACGGGTTTGAATTTCACCACTCTTATTCTCTCTTCTAATTAAAATTAATTAATAGCACAAGATAATGTGAGTTTGTGTAAGTTTCAAGCTCAAAAGAGCTTTCACTTAAAGATGTGTATTAGGTAAGGTATCAAGATATGATTTATATTATAATCTAGCACACCCTTAAAAGCTCTTTGGAATGGACACGATTAAAAGAGAGAATAAAGATAGTGAAAATCGAACTCGTGACCATTTGATCAGTAAGGCTCTGATATCACGTCAAGAAACTATATCAACTCAATAGCTTAAATTATTAGGTAAGAGCTCATTTATATTATTCTCTGGGTGATCATTTTTTGTTCGGTTTTTACCTATAAAAATAACCATCAATTAAAAAAAACAACCGAAACCGGTTCAAACAGACTGGTTTTGATCCGGTACGGTTATTTTACAAAAAAAAAACCGGCAAACACCTGTACTGTTTTTTGGGTTGTTTTTGGGCTTTCTGATGGGCTTGTAATTGATGTTAATATTGTCTAACTTTATTACAAGATTCTAGAATATATTTAATTTTTTTTGACACTGAATATTCATTATATTGTCAATATTATGTTCAATATGCTGCAAGCCTTCCTAATTTTTTTTTTAACATATACACCAAATTAAAATTTGAATTACAGAGCATTATCTTCAAAAGAGCTTAAAAAAATCAATAACCTTATCATAAAAACACTTTATGCAAAAAATATAAATCTTCATTGTGCACATCATCCCAGTCAAAAAAACATATCAAGAACTTTGTGAAACATTATATCAGCATCAACTTGATTACATGTTGACAATTGAGAAAAGTATTATCTGAGGCCAACTTAATCTATAATGTAGCAGTCTAGAAGTTAAATGCAGAAACGCATGATGCAAAACAAACCAAAACAAAAAAAATTGATGTTTGTGAAGGGAAAAAAAAAAAAACCTTCCAACAAATTTAGAACGTAAATAAACATTACATAGGGATCTGGTTAATAAAAAAAGGATGATAAAGGAGTGAAAGATCCAAAACTATTTTGTTATATCTGAAATTCTTCTAGGCTCTTAATATCTAATTAATTGCATTTTTTAAAAAAAATTATATGAATTCACCCAAAAGACATGCAAGCATCCATGCATATCGCTTCATTATAAAATCTTTGGGAACCTGCTGTGGGAACATGACATCAATTAGCTAAAAAAGAAGCTGAA
>Ga0325410_1006224_pt1 | contig 13123 bp, 12 predicted proteins | sample PopdelMetagenome_16_FD_206182 | JGI IMG/M metagenome (GOLD analysis project Ga0325410, IMG submission 206182) | Populus deltoides microbial communities from Bellville, Georgia, United States - Xylem-PdIQD-R3 | ecosystem: Host-associated > Plants > Phyllosphere > Stem > Wood/Secondary xylem... | reverse complement strand
CAATGCAAGAAGAGATGAAATCCTTGCATGAAAACCATACCTTTGAGTTAGTGAAGCTTCCTAAAGGTAAGAGAGCACTCAAGAACAAATGGGTGTTCAGGTTGAAAATTGATGAACATTGCTCACAGCCAAGGTACAAGGCAAGATTGGTTGTGAAAGGCTTCGGTCAGAAGAAGGGTATTGATTTTGAAGAAATCTTTTCACCAGTGGTCAAGATGTCTTCAATCCGAGTTGTGCTTGGCTTAGCTGCTAGTTTGAATCTTGAAGTTGAGCAACTTGATGTGAAAACTGCCTTTCTCCATGGTGATTTAGATGAAGAAATCTACATGGAGCAGCCTGAAGGATTTGAAGCAAAAGGTAAAGAGCAGTTAGTTTGCAAGTTGAAAAAGAGCCTATATGGGTTAAAGCAAGCTCCAAGACAATGGTATAAGAAGTTTGATTCTTTCATGGTGGATCATGGTTATGACAGGACTACTTCTGATCATTGTGTATTTATGAAAAGGTTTCCAGATGGAAACTTTATTATTCTCTTGTTGTATGTGGATGATATGTTGATTGTTGGCCATGATGCTAAGAAGATTCAGATGTTGAAGGAAGAGTTAAGCAAGTCTTTTGCAATGAAAGACTTAGGACCGGCAAAACAGATTCTTGGCATGAAGATCACACGTGACAGGAAGAAGGAGAAACTTTGGCTATCTCAGGAGAGATATGTTCAAAAGGTACTTGAGAGATTCAACATGAGCAACTCCAAACCGGTTTGTTCTCCACTTGCAAGCCACTTTAAACTAAGTTCTAAGCAGTGTCCTTCAAGTGATGAAGAAAGAGATGAGATGAAAAAGGTTCCTTATGCATCCGCAGTTGGTAGCTTGATGTATGCCATGGTTTGCACAAGGCCGGATATAGCTCATGCAGTTGGTGTGGTTAGTCGGTTCCTCTCCAATCCTGGTAAAGAACACTGGTCAGCAGTGAAATGGATACTCAGGTATCTTAAAGGTACTTCTAGTTTCAGCTTATGTTTTGGTAATGATAAACCTGTGTTGGATGGATACACAGATGCAGATATGGCTGGTGATGTTGATTCTAGAAAGTTCACATCAGGATACTTGATGAAGTTTGCAGGGGGAGCAGTCTCATGGCAATCAAGGCTACAAAAATGTGTTGCATTATCCACTACAGAGGCTGAATATATTGCTCTTACTGAAGGGGGCAAAGAGTTGTTATGGATGAAGTTTTTACATGAACTTGGCCTCGTTCAAGAGAACTTTATGTTGTACTGTGATAGTCAAAGTGCAATCCATCTCAGTAAGCATCCTACTTTTCACTCTCGATCAAAGCACATCAAGGTTAGATATCAATGGATTCGAGATGCTATGGAGATGAAGTCATTTGTTGTTGAGAAGATCTATATCGATAACAACGTATCAGACATGATGACCAAACCTCTACTGAGAGAGAAGTTTGAGTTTTGCAGAAGGAAAGCAGGCTTGTCAGAGCCTCCTAAATTGAAGCTTACATGTTGATCGCCAGTATGGCGAATTCCTCACATGGTGCGTGAGGGGGAGATTTGTTGTGTGTGGTCCCACACCATGTGATAGGGGGACCACCATATTAACCAAGAAGAGAGGCAATTGGCTGCCTCTTTAATTTAAATGTGTCAGCCACTGTAGAAGGCAGACGAGAGAGAGGGAGAACAGAATTAAAAAGAGAGCAAAAACAGAGGAGAAAAACGTGAGAAAGAAAGAAGAGGAGGCAGCAGAGCAGTCTATCTTCTTTCTTCGATTTCTAGTTCGTTCACCGTTGGATCGGGCTGGGATTTGGACAGAAGCTTCTAGACACATTACTCTTCATTTTGAACGGTTGGATTGAAGATTGGTGGTGTGGAAGCTGGTTGTTTTGACAGAAAACGGGGTTGTCAGTGTTGTGAGCTTTTCTCTAACACTTCTCTCTTTAATCTTGTTGTATTCCAAGAATAGGTAGTTCTTGATGATATATATGTTGTAGCCCTTAGTTGAATCTGAGGAAGAACAATTGTGAACCTATTATTTGTGATAGTGGAAGTTTTTAGGTAGACTCCGGTCCTGTGGTTTTTCCCGCATCGGGTTTTCCACGTAAAAATCTTGGTGTTGATGTGTGTGATTGTTGCATTATATTTGTTCATTGTTTGATTCTGTTTTTATTGCACAAAGAAGGAAAAGGATTGGGACTTGTGAATTGTGAATTGTATTCCGCTGAATTGATCCGGTTATTTGTCCCCAGTTTTCCCAACACATAAATACATATATTTGGCAATTTTCCAGGAGATCACATGTACTGCAGAAGCATGTGTAGGAAGTTCAAAGGCTTCCCAAAAAGGTAGAAGACACAAAATGAAGCACAGGAAGTGGCTTGGATGGCTTGCAATGGGAATGTGATCATGCTAGCTATCCCCAACAAATTATGCAATCTAGTCTTTCACCAGTTCTAATTTTACTAGTTCCACATCTTGCAGCTTTCATGAAGCTCTATGCTCTTCTTATCAAAATTTCCACAACCTTTTTATGTCTAATCATTGCTTTTATTGGTTTCAAAATGTAATAATCTCCTCTTAATAGTAAAATGTTAAGAATCTTCTCGTCGAACAATTTTAAAGTGAATTTCTATTATTCTATAATAAAAAGGACATAAGACATATTCCTTCATCCTCACTATCTTTTTTTTTTTTTTTTTGTCTCAAGACGTTACCTCAATGTCTAGTTAAGGTGGAGTTAAAGCTACCTGCATCTCTATTTTAGATAAATCTATGGACTTACCACTGAGTGATAGCTTAATGTCCAACTTCTGCTTATACATGGATTCATTTTTATCAATTTCGCAGCTTGATGAAGTTCACAGCAAGTTTGTTGCCGCACTGAATGATCTTTTTGAAAGGCACAAAGCATGGGTTGGCTTTGCTGATGTTGAACTGAAAATTTTATAATTTGACGATAGAACTTAATTTGTTTCTAAATGTTTCTTTATAACATTTATTTCTTTACTTTCTTGTTCATATGTTGTAATTGATTTGATAACGAGCAAAATCAAACTTTAGAAGCAATTAGAAAAAAGAATTTGGTGCAAAAATTATGATAATTCAGTTCTGTTTCTTCTCAGCTGTAACTATTATGTAGAAATGATAATGGCCTGAGGTAATTCTTAACAAAACAGCAAAAAACTCTTATTCTGCAAAAATTGTTTGGCCTAGGAAATTTCTGCAGACCCACCACCAACTTGCCTGTCTATTTTACACAACGCAACAAACTTTGCCAGAACTTGTCAGGGCATCGAAATGATGTGAAATTTCCCTACTCCACAGGTCCCCACAGAAGCTTATACTAGTCCAACCTGGAACCTTTCTTCCACTAATATCCAAAGCATTTTTACCAATGAATTTCACTATAGAATAAATTTCCAAACTACAGTGTCATCAACATGAGTAATAGGAAAATTAAATCCACAAATGGCAATCTCAATGAGTACCGTTTGGCCTAATAACATTGGATAGTGTTGCTTCTACATCTAGACCATTCTCCAGAATAATTTTTAGTTCGAAAGCCTTAATAAGAGGACCATTAGGTTTCAAAATCACTTGGTATGGTACTGATGGATCAACATTTTTGTTTTTACTCGGATCCTCTCTTCTAAAAAAGTAACAACAACACAACACTTGTCCGGATATATATGATTTTAACGAGCTATTAAATCTAACATCTTAGGCTCAGCTAAACGCGCGCGCGCGCACATAATATATATATTTGTTTGGTGAGCTTCCAAACACATCATCTCTAGGTTTAGTGCTCGACTGAGCTTAGGCATATATCAAACACCATCTCCAATCTATGCTCTTTTTAACTTTGAAGAATCTTAAGCTCCATGATCAGACCATGAATTAGAGATATTTTACTATAATAAGTCAGAGATATTTTACTCCTTAACGAGTTAGAGATTTTATCTTGATAAATCAGAGATATTTTGTTTATACTTTAATCCCTTCTCTTCAAAAAAAGATAAGCCTCATGGGCTATAAAAAAGACCATGATATCTCTCTAAGGCAGGTTCTCCTTTTTCTCCACTTCTTATTGTATATATATTTTTAGAATTTTTTTCTAAAAGATTATTGCACTTTCTCTTAAACAATACTCATTTAAACACTAGAGAGTTTTTAAATTCACAAAAGAGAACATTTTGCAGGTATCATGTTATGACTAGATCCATGACTGACATATAGGCAAAGTCCCCTTTAGGTTTTCACATATATACGAACTAAAACTTACATACAAACTTTTATCATGTAAACATATGCAACTTCTGATACCATAATTAAAGTTCATAATATAAGATTCATTTCTCAATTTTGAACTTATGACATCAATCAAATGAGGAGTTATCAATTTATAAGTACATAATGATTCATATCAAATATTCAATTTCAATAAGTGATCAAGCTTAATCAAGAGGTAGATAACAATATGAGAATCCTACTGATGCCAAGTAGGTAAAGTGTCAAGAGTATCTGAATACAAAAGAAAACATACTAAAAAACAACTTGAAAAGAACGTACAATTATTTAATACACTTAACTTAGGGTCTAACCCAACAATCCTATATATTTAGAAATCAAAACAAAATTATAAACTGAAATCGATCCACCCGATTGATTCCAAACACAACTTAAATTGACTGGACAAAAAAAATCATTCTTCCCTCATTGTCAGGTCAACCGGTCGATCGAAATCTAACACCTAGCCGGTGGACCGAAATTCTTTTCCTCTCTTTTCTTCTTCTTCTTCCACTACTTGTTCTCTCTCTCAATTTCATATTTCTTTTTATTTATTTATTGATATTTATCAAGCTATTTGTTCAATTATCACAATACCCCTCATTCATTTATATCTATTTTTAAGCTTTCAAGGACATTGTTATCTTTTTCTATTTATTCTTTCTCTATTTATTTCAAAACATTACATATTAGGTATTTTTTATTAACCACATTGACTACATAACCAGAAAATTAATTTATTATTCAAGATATTAACCACATTAACTACAGAACCAGAAAATTAATTTATTATTCAAGATATCAGCTTGCCCTCAAGCTCATTCTACTGATACCAAGCTCAACAGTAACCTAATGCCATATTGAAATATTGCTCATGTTTGGAAGGAAAGTCCATTTGGAACTCACATTACACCTAACTACAAAAATGAATAAAGCGATGGAGTTAAACAGGTTTTCTTTATATATATATATATATATATATATATATATATATATGGGCCTATCTTAAAAAACCCTAAGCCCAAGCCTAAAGTAGACAAGTTGGATCTTCCTAAATGCTCAGGAACACACAGCACCCTAAAAATAATGCCATAATTTCAAGACTTTTCAATACATGTAAAACGTGCCACCTGCCTGGAAAAGCAATCTCCACTAGTCCATGCGGAAGCGAAACAGCTGGAGTTTCTGTTGGTTTTGTCAAATACTTAGAAGAGGGTGCATGTGTTTTCTGCATCTCATGTCTTATTAGAGTGTTCAACTGCATTCAGTCATTTTGAGGTTGAAAGAGAAGAAAGACTAGCTACTTCTGGTAACATTTCAAGACTCCTACATCTTACCACTCTTATTGTCTAGTTTGGAGATCATATGAAGCTAGATAAAAAGGATAGTTCATAAAAGTGGTGGAGCAAGAATATTCCTGTTGGGGGAAGCCGATGAGCTTAAATGGGTGAAAAATTAGTCAGATATGCACAACAGATGGATCCCATGGTTAAGTAGGATATAAATCCATGCTTCATATTTTTTATAGCAGTATTCAGATCAAGCCTTCTCTTTGTACATGCCTTGTTGATTTTTGAACTCTATCATAATTTAAAGACCTGTTTATGGAGACATTTCCATGAAGCAGTCATTAGCAAGCAGCATGCAGTCTTAAACCGGATTTTTTCCCTCTCCGATTTCTTGGTCACGTTAAAATATCAGACAAAGTATAGACTAAACAAGCCACTTTATGTTTCAGTATTGAGGCGATACGAGGATTGACCCTCCTTACTGCTTTGCTTTCATTGATTGTTGGATTTATAATCGGTGTTATCCCTCCTTTCCGAAAAGCACTGATTGGTGATAATGCTCCTCTTCATGTGATTGAGGACTATGTATACTTGCTCGGGTCAGCATCCCTCTTTGATGATATATCTATATATATATATATATATATATATATATATATATATATATATATATATAAAGATTCCTGAACAACCAAAATGATGACCAGAATGTGTTCTCAGGTTTCAACGGGTCGAAGGTGCCGGTCTCAGTGATTATTGGTATAACAGCAGTCCGGTATATTTTTATACCGATATTGGGAGTCCTTACAATCAAATATGCTGTTCATTTTGGCTTTGTGGACTCGGAATCGTTGTACAAGTTCGTTCTTCTGCTTCAATTTGCACTGCCTCCAGCAATCAACATAGGTCTGTCAAATTTTAGCTATACCTTGTTTTTAAGATTCATGCGAAGTTCAATCATGTCCTCATCTGGAAACAGGCTGAATTTGTTTCTAACTTAAAGTAATTTCACTTGTCTTTTGGCCTTGACTTCGCAAGTACAATAACCCAGTTGTTTGGAGCTGGTGAAACCGAATGCTCGGTGATCATGCTATGGACCAATTCCTTGACCACAGTTGCGGTAACGCTTTGGTTCTTCTTGTCGTTCGTCAGATGAATGTCACTTCACTTGCCTCTTGGATCGCTTCCAACATACACAATCTGGGAAATGCATTGCATCTTAGGCCTCAGCGTAGGTATTTCATTAGTTTTGGCGAATACAGATATAAAAGAAGATATTTTGAAATGTACAAGCAAAAGGGTACTGTGCTAAATGTATTATTATGTGTTAGCAGAGATACTTCATCAGTTCTGCCAAATACAGATGTAATAACACATACTAGGCTAGATATATTTGAATGCCCTTTACAAGGCAAAATAATTATATATTTGACCTACAACCTGAAGTTAAATTGTTTGATGATGCAGTCTTGCCCTTGGTGTCCACGTGATGAATTTAATAGAGAACAAGCAATAAAAGAAAGGATAAAACACAGTAGTTTCTGGAACAGTCAGGATTAGCTGACACCCTGCAGGCCTTTCCTTGCAACAATAAATAAACCCTATTCAAATTGAAAGAATTTCAGAACAATGCCTGATGTCCTCAACTTACTCATATATATACACCTATGTTCATTGCTGGTGGTAGTGTAAATTGTAGCAGAAGCATAAACTGATATAATGGATCTGAATGCACCGGACCAAACAGGACGGCTCGCTTAACAATGACAATTCCTAATAGAGGCAGGAAAATGTACAGAACTGCTAATATTGCGAGCACGATTAATGGCTGAATACCTGACCCTTTAAAACCTGAATTTTTGCAACAGTCAGAAATTGTTAGATACCTTGGTAACCAATACTAGGAAGAGAAGCAAGATTTTGACCACTTCACGGGAGGCATAAAGACAACTAGGAGTTACCTCTCTGCAGGTTCCCTCCCATTATCAAAATCATAGTTCGGACAGTTGCATCCCTGCAATTTAAATGATATAAAATTTAAGGAATGTGTTACAGGTGAGTGGTGAAAGCTAATGCTGACTGCAACACCAGAAAATGTAACCTGAAAGTATACTTGTGACAGCAAGCTACTAGATCAAGAGGTTCCTAATCTATAAACTTGGAGATGAAAGCAGGATTTATACCCAAGAAAAGATGCAGAGTCTTCAACTAATGAATAGGAGCACTGGCGCCGAACATGAGATTCCGAATCTGAGTGATCACTCCGATGATAAAACCAGTTATCTACGCAAGAAAGATATCTCTAAAAGTTAGTTCAGATATCAAACAAGAAGCAAGAAATACACCATGAAAGAAGTGGCTATGTTGGGATAAGGATTAGGGATATTGCTCCGATAGTTGAAGGTGCAAACACTTCCTTCAGATGGAGTTCCCTTGATGTCTTGCTGCTTAAAACCACTTACTAGTTAAAATTAATTTCATCATAAATTAAATTGTTTTAAGAAAATAATTAAATTAAATTAAATACTGCAATTGCAAAAAATTAAAGGGCGAAAATAAACCCAACAAATTTCCCTTCTCATTAACATCAACTTGACAATAATACTTCACCATATAATTGAATACTATATAAGCCACCACCCTCACCCTCACAGCCTCACCAACACTGAACTACCACCCTCTCTCCAACACAAAATCACCGTAACAGGCCATTGATGAAACCAACAACGACTGAAACCATCATTGATTCATTGTTAATGAAGAGGGGCAATAGTCTTTGTGGATTTGAGTTTGAACACCATGGTATACACTACTCGATTTTAAGCCAAACTCTTACTTTTAACAATAATTACTCTCCAAAATGGATGAATTTTCCAACAAATTTTGAAGTCTATCTATAAAATAAGAATAGTAATCAAGCTACTAGCCACATGAAAAGGGTTGACCACAGAGTTAGAAAAATTGATGCCAACGCATATGTCCATAACATTATCACAGAGTATTCACTTTCTCCAGCTCCAAATAACTGAGTAATTGTGCCTGCAAAATTAGAAAAACATGGAAAAGTTTGAGATATATCCCATCTCTTTATGTTCCTTGCACGATTGAACTTCATCAGCATGTTCGCTCTTATAGAATTAGACTGCTCATACCTATGTTCAATGCTGGTGGAACTGCAAATTGTAGCAGAAGGACAAACTGATATAATGGATCAGAATGGACCAGACCAAAGTGGACTGCACCTTTAACAATGGCAGTGCCTATGAGAGGAAGGAAAACAAACCTAACTGCTACTATTCCAACTATGAGTGACGACTGAATTCCTGATCCTCTTAAACCTGCATCGCAACAGTCAGAATCTGCTAAATACCATTCCATGCCAGTATGTGAAGTAAAAAAAAGATTTGGACTAATTCGAGGGAGGCGTAAACGAACTTAAGAAAAATTACCTCTAAGAAGGTTTCCTCCGACAATTAAAGTGACTGTTGGGATGGCTGCATCCCTGCAATTTAAATTGAATGAAATGGTGAAAATGTGTTAAAAGATTATTGCTATAAGGCTGTGCTGTTCGCAACGCCAACAGTTTCTGAATATGATGTATACCCTATCAGAGAAGCAGAATCTTCAACTACATGAAGAGGAGCACTAGCACCGATTAAGGAATTCCGAATTTGAGGAATCACTCCAATTATAAAGCCAGCAATCTTTGCAAGAAATACACATTTAAACTCAGCTCAGAGTAGCAAGAAATACACTACGAAAGTAGTGGCTACGATGGAAATAGGGGATACCGCTGCGGTAGTTGAAGGTGCAAAGACTGCCTTCAGATTTAGCTTTCTTGATATCATCCTGAAGCATTGCTTAATCTTGTCAGATAAGTGTACCTACCAGAAGAAAACTAACAGATCAAGGGCTGCTAATATTACATCTTATTAGTTTAAAAGCAGTAAGGATTTCATCAGCAAAAGCAATATGATTAAATGAAGTGAAAGATTTGATGGCTATTGTTTTCTCTGCAAAAAAAAAAATTCCAGGTTTCGTAGAGTGGCAGAAACTTTTATTCTGTAAATTTAGAGAATGAGATAAGAACCTATAGACAATGAGCTTTGTCCTTGTCTACAGATTGCGAAGGCTGTAGGTACCATACCATGAATTAAGACTACAAGTGTAAGAGATACTTCTAACAAGGAGGAAAAAAAACGAACCTTAACAATTCCCTCAGAATTTGTGCAAGGAAGAAGTAACTCATATTCATCGGAAACTGGAAACTCTTTGGAAGGAAGAAAAGCTTCCGAGTAATTCCCTTGGATGAGTTCTGGTGTTTCTCCGGCATCCTTCACAGTACTTGTGGAGCCACCATGGCCATCACTATCAGCTTCTTTGTTGACATCCCTTGAGGAAACCCTCACAACGTTATAAACATAAGACCACATATAAATGGCGCTTACCTGAAGAGTACAAGTTTTTTGATCAGAGTCGGACAGGTTAAGTGTTCGTTTAGCGTGAATTTTGAATAAATGAAGCTAGTTTAACATTATACTGCCAAGGAAAGAGAAACATAAGCCATTCCGTATGTAGAGCAAACATCAGGTGATCCAAATGGACTGCCTTTCTCACTACAGACTGCTGGGATGATGATGAAAAGCAAACTTCCATTGTTTCCTGTTACATCAATTCAAAATATGAACTCGAAAACAATAAACAATGTAAATACTTGAGGCCTGTTATATCTTGTGAAATCGATGCATCGATTCTTCTGAAGAAAGTTTGATAGTGAGTGATAACAAATATCTTGATCTGACCTGCAGCACAGCAACCCAATATGAGGCCTTTAAGTTTTTTGGCAGGTCTTGTGATTTTTATGAGTATCCATCCTAGTGCTGAGCCAACAATGAATGCACAAAGAATATTGACTGGCATGAACCACCTGTATAACAATTAACAGCTAAATGGCTTGAGCAAAGATCAATTAAGAAAACATAACTCATCTTGAATCAGAACCAACGAATGCCACGGGACGGCAGATTGATCAAATTGAAACTCACAACGTAACAATGTTTTCATAGGTGATTGTTTTAGCCAGGCTGCTAACCACCAGTGCTGGACTAAACACCAAAAACACTACCTGTTCAAGACAGTGACTCTTAGGCGGAGATCAATATATGATATGGAAAGAAAATCTCCAGGTGTTTAGTAGCTCTACGAAAATTTTTGTGATGCTCAAATTGTAACTACCAAGACTTGCAGCATAGGAAAGAGAGATTGAAATTCAGAACTAATTAATGACCAGTTTACGTACTCGATTTAGTTCTTTCCTAGTACTCTCTCCCAAGACATGTATATTGTCCAATGCAAGAAGTGATCCAAGTGCTGTTAGAATTAGTACTTTTAAAATTGGCACAGAAGCAATATAAAGTAGATCAAGGAGCCGCATAGTGACACTTCTTCGAAAACTTCAGGAATCTACCCTGATCCTACATAAAAGGGAGAAAGTTTTAAATAAATAGAGGTCCTTGAGCAATTCTAAGATACAAAACCATTGCTGGGACAAACATCACAGCTAAAAAATTGAAATGAAATGGCAGGGTAGCAGCAATTCCATTCCATTGAGATTCACCTGTTCAATTGTGTATGGATACAGTATGCTACAAAACCCTCTGCATGTACGTATGCCAAGGAACAAAGACCAGTCAGTAGTATCCAGGTGTAAGTGAAGACGTTGTCTGAAGCTACAACTGAAGCATTGAATAGAGAAGCATTAGGGTCCCGCACACTATACAAAAGACAACCCAATTTTGACAACTGAAAAGTGAGACAATAAATGCTTAACTTCCAAAATCAGTGCATGATATCTAGCAAAGAGATTTAAGTCCAAATTAGAGGCAAGTGCCAATGCACATTGCTGTAGTCATTTATTGACTACCAGTTCATAAGGGTATGTTACATGCAGCGTAAGCCCTGATGTCAATTTTGGTCTCATATGACCACCAGGATGCATGCCATAATATCCATGCTTTTTGTTGCTATTAGCGTGGAGATTTGGGAAGCGTGAGCTTGGAACCACCTCCACACGTTTCGGTAGCTAGTTTACATAGCTAAGGTCTAGTCCCGTTTCCTGTGACCTTCCTGTCTCCAGGTTTCCTCTTCTTCTTATCTTCTAACAACACACTAGAGTACATCCATTTCCTTTTCAACTAGGGGACCAAACAGATAGTGGGGTTTTCTCCACATGTCGTTACCTTTAATGTTCATGTCAGAATATATTGTAATTGAATTGATATTTGTATCATGTGGTGGGTCCGCACAATTTGGATTCCCCAGAATCCAAAAGAAAATTCGATTTGGTATATTTGCCAAGCTGATTACTCCTCAAAACTGCTTTTGTTTTCTCAGAAAAGATCATTGCTTGTAATCTCGGATACCACCAATGCAACTGTCACACTCTTCACCATAGCTATTAGATCTGGACCAGCCTCTAGAACTCGACAAACCCGGGACCTAAACCAGTTCATATTAAAGATGACGTAGGAAAACGACCCGACCTGTTCAAGATTCTTGACCGTTTGTGCATTACACGCATGTCAATTATGGGTGCAAGATGTAACGAAGCTAAGATAAGAAGCCATTGTTGTCTGCATGGAATGCCTTCAATCTGTGTTTATTAACCATTCTTGAGGGTGTGTTTATATTGCAGGGTGTCCAACAAAATTAGATTTTAGCAGCATGTTTAAGGTTTTTAGCAGCATCATTAAATATCACTAGACATTAATATTGTTACTAATAGGTTGGCAAAGTCAACAATTTAATGTAATTATTAAACATGAAAAACTACTTGTATATTAAAATTAAATTTAATTCAAATTCAAATTTTATTATTAATTAAATTAAAGTTTTAAAAATAAAACAAAACGGTGTTTTACCCTACACCAAGACTCAATTGTACTATTTACAAACATTGTTATATATTATTGTCCATCATGAGTTAATAATATATTGTGAGAAGCGGCAGAAATTATTTTTTAAAATATTTTTTTTAAAAAAATATATCAAAATAATATTAAAATTTTTTTTATGAACATTACATCAGGGATATTTCTTTTATATACTGTATCAGCAAAGGGGTTTCCAGCTCTAACTCTATCAAATAAATCTTTTATTCATAGAATAAAGAATTTAGGCATATTGTTTTTTCATATTTCGATATATAAAAGAACTAAAGAAGCCAACGTGCGAGTTTATCTGTTTTATTAATTCCATTTGGAGAGGTTAATTCTATAACTTTCCACTTTGCATGACCTGATACTGTTTTATATATATCCTGAAAATTTAGAGATTGAAGACTAGGCTAGAGTAGCCAAAAAATAAAAATATAAATTCTATATAAATTAGTATATATATAAGCATGTGATGATATTACAATCTCATATCAGATAGAAAATAAATAAAAATCCTAATAGCTTATATAACATGATGATTATCTTTCTTCTCAAAAAATATTTTTTCAAGGAGAAAACTCATTACATGATTCCAGTTATGCTAC
>Ga0325410_1006223_pt1 | contig 13124 bp, 8 predicted proteins | sample PopdelMetagenome_16_FD_206182 | JGI IMG/M metagenome (GOLD analysis project Ga0325410, IMG submission 206182) | Populus deltoides microbial communities from Bellville, Georgia, United States - Xylem-PdIQD-R3 | ecosystem: Host-associated > Plants > Phyllosphere > Stem > Wood/Secondary xylem... | reverse complement strand
AAGCAGTGGGTCAGCAATATCAGTAGCGGCAAATATGGTAGCAGTTTCACTAGGTACCGAGACTGATGGCTCCATCTTATGTCCGTCCAGTGCTAACTCAGTGGTGGGTATAAAACCAACAGTAGGTTTCACCAGCCGTGCTGGAGTTATCACAATTTCTCCTAGACAGGACACCATTGGGTAGGTGATTGTATTATATTATTCGAATCATACTATTAAGTTTTCAGGGCTGAAAAAGCCGATCCTTTGCCCAATAGTTAGTCCAAAATGGCTACAGTTCTAAATCTATGAAACTTGCTATTATCTTAATTCTCTGCAATTAGTCTTCTTATCAACAAATTGTCATTCCTCGGCTCTGGATGGGACAGGCCTCTCTGCAGGACAGTATCGGATGCTGTTCATGTTCTTGACGCCATTGTAGGTGTTGATTCCAACGATAATGAAACCAAAGCAGCATCAAAGTATATTCCGTGTGGTGGGTACAAACAATATCTCAAAACTAATGGGGTCAAAGGGAAGAGACTTGGAATAGTAAGGAATCCGTTCTTGAGTTTTGTCAGTGAACCTGAGAGTCAAGCTTTTGAGAACCATCTCCAGACACCAAGGTAACCAAACAAACTTCAAGAACTAATGTAATAATATGCTATCCAGCACAATTTTGATGTGTAGTACAAGAATATTTGATGATGCAAAATTTATCTGCAAAAGAAGACAAGAAGGTGCAGTTTTACTAGACAACTTGGAAATAGCCAACATCAGTACTATCTTAAATTTTGCCGCGAGTGGTGAAGCAACAGCATTGCTTGCTGAGTTTAAAATATCTCTAAATGCATACCTGAAAGAGCTGGTGTCTTCCCAAGTGCGAACCTTAGCCGATATTATAGCATTCAACCAGCAATTTGCAGATCTGGCGAGTGTCCAAAATGAAAATAGGTTCCTTTCATACGTGCAAGTTGCAATGATCTACGTTCAATAAACTTAATATGCTAATACATTCTCGAATCTTTACGCAGGAATATCTCAGCGAATATGGACAAGGCATCTTTCTAGGAGCTCAGGCGACAGATGGAATCGGCAACGCAGAGAATTCTGCACTGTCAAATTTAGCAGAACTTACAAGAAATGGATTTCAGAAGTTGATGAAAGATAATAAGCTGGATGCCTTGGTGACACCTGGTTCATCTGTTTCTCCTGTCCTAGCAATTGGTGGATTCCCAGGAATCAATGTCCCTTCAGGTTATGATAATATGGGGGTGCCTTTCGGCATTAACTTTGGAGGATTGAAGGGTACAGAACCAAAGCTGATTCATATTGCATCTGGCTTCGAGCAGGCTACTAAGATCCGGAAGCCTCCTACATTCAAATCAAAAGAAATAAATAATATCTAGGAAACCAATAAGCTGTGGCTCAATCGCTACTTCCCTTTTCAACAAGACCTGGGTTAGAATTTTCTTGTAAAAAAGACAGAAAAAAATAAATGAGAAATCTTGAGGTGTTGGTTTAGTGATATATAATTTTGTCAAACAAATACAAGATTGAGTAAAACAGCTTCCTCCCTGCTAAGCCCTTCTATATATATACAATTAACCAAACACCACGAACAAAGCAGAAATTGGCTGATCATGGTGCATGTCAACGGCAAGTAATAAAATCAGAGCTTAGACGACAATCCTTTGTGTATAAAACTGTTCTGTCTAGCGACAAATATTACTAAGAATTGCTAGCTTTGTCTAGCGCTATGATCAATAACTTAATTTTTAAGATGATGCTAAAATAATGGGTTCCTGATATTGATCCTAACTGCTTATGTTCAACGCAATATCAACGAGGAGAGTGGATTTTTATTTTTTATGTAAAAAATTGTTTGACTAAAAAAATTCAACTCTTGAGTTATTAGTTCAAGTGGTAATTTAAATAATATAACAATAGCAATAAACAAATTGATAAAAAAACAAAAAAAAAACCATAACTGAATTTATCTGGATTATCATACAATCCAATGCTAACTTAATAGAAAGAAAATCATAAAAAATTCAAACTTCAAAAAGAAAAAGAAGAAGAAGAAAACATCAGCTTAATAAAAGGAAAAAAACCAAGAAGACCCATAAAAACCTCATACACCTGATCTAACCTTAAAAGCTCGTAACTCATTAAATCTTGGACCTGAGTTCAATCAAGAAGCTTAACTGTCAACCAATTTAATTTTGAAGGATGAAATAGTTGAAAAAATATTAATAAAAAAACTAGCAAAAGCAAAAAAAAAAAAAAAAGCAACAAAAAGAATGAGGATAAAATTTGAGAGAAAAACACCAGAGGATGAAATCTGAAAAAAATTAAAATAATCACAAAAAGATAAATAAAAATTAAAAGAATAAGTATCAAATTTGAAAGATTAAAAAATCATAGGGAATGAAATTAAAAAATATTTGTAATTTGATAGATTGTTTATAGATTAAAAATGTTAGGGAGTGAAATAGAAAGAAATTATCGAGGGTTAACCTAATAAAATCAAACCACAAAAAAAGAATAAAAATAAAAAAATATCAGTTTAGAAAAAGGGAGAAAACCAAGAAAAGCCAGCTAACATTTTAAATCTGGTCTAATTTTTAAAATTCATAACCCGTGAAATTTTTTACCCGAATTCAATAAAGAAGTCTAATTCTCTACCAATTTAATTTTGAAGGATGAGATTGGTAAAAAAATATTTTAAAAAAACTACAAAAGCAACAAAACTAATTAAGAAAAAAATTGATAGAAAAAAACCAAGGAGGATGCAATTTAAAAAATAATAAAAATGATGCAAAATAAAATAAACAACAATTAGAAGAATGAAGAATAAATTTTAAAGATTAAAATAATCAAAGAAAGTGAAATTAAAAAAACTAAGCAAACTCGAGCAAATGTTCTAAACCTGGTCAAATTTTAAAAACATGAAACCCTGAATCTGATTTCAATCAAGAAGTTTATTATGAGTCAATTTAAAAATATCAATTTTAAAAACTTATCAAAGCAAATAAAAATAGCAATAAAAAAAATAAGAATTAAATTTGATAGGAAAAAAAACAAACGATGGTGAAATCATAGAATAAAATCATATATGATTTAAAATAAAAACTTGTCAAGTCTAAAACAATAGCAATCAAAAGGACAAAAATTAAATTTGATAGGAAAAAAGCAGAGGAGGGTGAAATCATAAAAAAAAATCAATTTAAAAAATGATTCCAAACAAAAAAATAGTAATTAAAAGATCAGGAACCAAATTCTATAAATTATTCAAGATAAAAAAATCATACTAAAAAGAAAAGGAACCAAATCTGAAGAACTAACATATTAAAGGGTTGTTCTTGAATTTTTAAGGGGTTGACATGAAAATCTAGGTCGGGGGAGAGAGAAGAAGGGGAAAAAAATGATCATCGACACCAAACATCCATGAATCTTGGAACACACATTGCCTCATCTAGTTGGAGGCTCTGAGACCTTTCAAATGTTGCCCTAAAAGGTGGTGTTTGGTGGTTGAACAACCCTCACACCCCATTTGAACGATGTGGGGGTCGTTCACAAGCTAGTGAGTGCCCCGCACACACTAATAATTTTTTTAATTATATTTAATAAATATAATTTACAACAATGCCCCTGAGTACCATTGAAAATTACAATAAAAATAATGTAAAATGAAAAAAGAAGCCTTTGGATGAGAGTTCAATTGGTTTTGTCTTTAAGGACATCAAAATAATTATACTATTCTAAAAATTGAAAATACAAAAATGTTCTTGAGCAGCAAGCATTAAATTATTTTATTGTAAGGTTAAATGAATAATTTTACTGTACATTAAAAAATAAAATTACCAAACTAACCCTATGCTATTCATAAAAGACACTTGTATCATGGTGAAAAGACTACCTTGCCATCAATGCCTAGATTAAAGTTTTAATGGACAAAGGGCAATATAATAATTACATTATTACAATGAATAATATTATGTGTTTTGGGGCACAATAATTTTCCTTCTAGCTTTTTTTTTTAATGTATCATATTTATCAATTAATATGTATATAGCCACAATAACTCCATTGTTCTTGCTTGATGATGTTCCAAAACATCCAAGTACATAAGGAATAAGACTTATATATTGAATAATAGGTTAATCTCTTAGTTCTAGCAATCCAATCATTTCTTCATAGTTAAGGTAGTTGATAGTTAGTACTTGGTAAACTAAAACGATTTGTTCCTAGTAACCTAAAGTGGCTGGTACTAAATAGTTGGTGCTTGGTAAACTGAGGTGGTTGGAAGCTGATACCTGCAAAAGGTTCTATTTGGTAGATGTAAAGACTCTCAGATGTTTAAGTAATTGTCTTTGTAAAAAGAGAAAGTACAATGATATTTTAGAAAGATAGACACTGAAAATATTAAGAATGAAGAGACTGTGAACCTTAAACTTGGTGAATTTATAAGGTATTTATAGCCTATAAGTTTTGTTCTTTTGTGGAGAGGAGGGGCTAAATAGTAATTTCACCCTTATAAATTAATATGGTATTTTGAGTTGTATTTCACTTAAAATAATACATATTGAATCAATATAAAATATCAAAAGACTCGTGTGGGGGCCTAAAAAATTATTGAAGGACCTGCATAGGGTGCTGGAACAATTCTTAAGGGAGTGTTAGGCTTAGGTGAGTTGACTAAGCTTAATAAGGGCAAAAAATAGGTCTAAACACGCTGCCTGAACCACTACTAGTTGGGCTCGAGCGTGTGCACGTGCTTATAAAGGGTGGTGGCTTGGAGCCTAGCACCCCAGCTGGGCTTGGACGTATGTGCCCACCATGGGGTCGGGTAACAACTTAGGCCTGCTCCTCTTAGTTAAGAAACATACCTAACTTGGACCCAAACTGTTGCTCGGGACCATATATTTATGAGAGAGTTTTTTTGAGTTTTTTAAGAGGTTTTTTAGGCCCACTAAATTTAAGTTTATCATGGATGAGCTAGTACATGCATCAAATCTCATTTAATATGGATATAACAACTATTGCGAGAGTATCTTAAATCTTGATAACGTGCTCAAGAGGGAAAATATATGAATCATGGATGATTAAGAACAATTTTCTTGTGAACCTGAAAACATGAAAAAAATAGTGATTTCCATATATTAAGATGATTTAGATTAACAAAGATCAAACACTCCTTAAATTCTTCTATTTGTCTAATTATCCACTTAAACTAACTAAAAATAAAAATAAAAAAAACATCTTAAACTAAATATTCCTAAAGCAATCTAAATCCACTTGAATTAAGGATTTGAAAAAAAATTTAAATATACTTAAAACTTAGGTTTCCTAACTTTATTAGGATTTTCATCACTCTTGATGAACGTTTAAGATCCTAGCTAATCTTTTTTCAGCCTCAAATACTATAAATATAGTTTTTTGGCTAATCTACCCTGATAGAATCAATATAGATTTGAGATGGGTGATAGTAAAACGATTGCTCAGCCACTAGGTTGAAATATTGATATCACAAAGCAGGAGTTTAGAGGTCACGACATATCTTGATGTGACCGGGGAAGAGGTATATGCGGGGTAATTTCTTCTATTTGTTAAACCTCTAGATAAAATATGTGTTAATTTAATATATCTTATAGCTAATCGGTTGATTACACGTGATATTATTTTATTCATGTAAATATATATTTAGTAATAATGAAGGCTTAATTTATCTTTAATATTCATATGATATTAGATTAATGAATCTAGAGTAAAGATAAAGTCCATGGGACAAAAATGCTTTGTAAAGAAAATTATAAAGTTGTTATAATTATAAGGTTCTTATTGCATCAAAGCATTGTTCCTAAAATCTTCCTAGTCGATGCTCTCTTAAATACTCGACATTCATTGGAGCCGTAAAGACTGACACATATTATGTTCTTTCTTTTATGAAATGAAACAGTTGTTCTTATAAGCTAAGGTATAAGGGATACTTAGAACTAATATGTAGGTACTTGTCATAAGACATGTACACTGAACTAATCCGCATGAGAATTTTATATGGAAGAGATCACTTATATTTATGAAAATGTTCATACAATGGTTATGTAAGTGATCCTTATACTTGAGATCACCAAATCATCTTATATAGAGAATGATATACTTTGATCCTGTTACATGTTGTCCTAATGAAGGTAATGAAATGACAAATATTAGATATAACATGAACTATATGAAGGTACTTGAGTGATTAAGAGATGATTCATCACCTTAGGTGAATTAAGAAAAATGTTTCATTTGTTCTCAAATAGTATTAACTAAGAAATCCTTGGTTAGGGTGGAATGAGATTTGAAAAGAGTTTCAAATCTTATGTAAACGATCAATGACTATGATGTAGAGAACAAACATGATTTAACATGACAGATATACTTCATGCTTTAATGTTAAATTGAAACATTATTGATGAAATGATATTAATTACACTGAGAAACCGGTCATTAAAAGGTTAAGTCAAACCACAAATAACTTTTCTAATATTTGAGAAATCATGACACGTTGCTAGATGATACATCTGATCTTCAAATCTAAATTAATCAATTGTTTAATTGATAATTAAGTAAATTATTTAATTCTATTTTATTAGAATTATAAATTATATTTAAGTCAACATATTAGGAATCTAATAAGTCACACACATTAAGAACCATTGGTCAGAATTTAAATTAGGATGATTTAATTAAGTATAACTTGATTAAAATATATTTTAGAAATTAAAGATTAAAATAAAATTAATACAGGGATTATATTTCTAGACCTAAAAAAATGAAGTAAGGACTTGATTGAGTTAATTTCTAAATTTTTTCTAAATTAATATATCGATATTATTTAAGGGAAAAATTGATATTTTACTAATTTATAGGGTTTTTCAGATTTCTCTATAAATAGTAAACTATGCCTCTTATTTTTTTAGAGGTTGTCTAGTAGACAGAAAAACTACATAAACATAAAATTAGAGCTAGCACTCTAGGCATAGTAATCCTTTCATCCTAAATACAGATTTAGAAAATTTCACATTTGTAGTTTGTGTGGATTATCATTGGAAACGGAACAATTAGACGGCTTGTGTTTTGCAAGAACCTAACTTTTAAAGAATTATTTAAAATAAAAAAAAAATCAGATTTTAAGATATAAATTCCTAAACAACTTTAAATTTATCTAATAAAATTTTAGAAACTCACAAATAATTTTATTTTGTAATTTTTATTGCATGTATAATATTGGGAAAAAAAACCCAACAACATGGGTATCCTCGACTTGAAAGCCATGGTGCTGCTCTTGTCGTTTAGGCGAAATGGAAGATTGGCTCTCGTGGTCGTGGATGACGAAGGCAATCCAACCATGAATGGTGGAAACTAAGAACATAACGAGGGGTTCTTTATTTTTTTTTAAATAATAATAATAATAATTAATTATGCATTAGAGTTTGAAAATTTTCTTCTTTCATCGAAACCTTGCTCTATTATCTACTGTATTAATTGATTCCTTAATTTTTGCATAATTACTTGATCAAAGGTCCATTCTCCTTGCTGGTATTGCATAGTAGAACACAGGATCAATGCTTCTCCTCCATCTCAGCTGTTTGATTGCTTAATTACTTGATGCAGTCCCTTGATCATCATGAACTCAAAGCTATAAGTTAAGGCACGCCTTCAAATTTGACCCGACATTGTTTTAAAACAATTAGTTTTTTTATAAATAAAAATAATTAAGACAATAAAAATAAAAAACACGTCGTTCAATATTTTATTTTAACAATTTAAATAGAAAGAGATAACATCGGTTTAAGAATTTTCTTCCTGGTCAAATTGTCTTAAAAGAAATACTAAATCATTTGTTGTTTGCCTCTTTCTAATTATTTGTATTTATATAAAAAAATTAAATTATTTTAGAACGACGTGCTCATAGCATTGAGAATGACTATCAGAGTTCAAGCATTAGTCTTGACAGTCAAATTTAACAACAAATCTTTATTTGTCTGATAAATAATAATTTAAGAATATTAATGGACAAATTAAGAGTTTAAGAATTATTTTACTGCAACTCCTGAAACAGGACTCTTCAGGCTGTTCCTAAAAGCAAATAACAAAAACCCTATCAAATATGAATTAGCTCAATTTGGCGGCTAGGGTTTAGTTTGTACCATTCCTGTTCATATTTGGACTTTGTATATAAACCTGTTTGTTGAAGCTATAAACTTGTCATCGTTATGAGCCAAATTTCTCATCTGGGGTTTGTCTAAATTCTTTTATCAACCATTCATTAATTCTCTCAAGTAAGTCCCAAATTCTATTGTTTTTGTTTAATTTTCTTTGGTTTTGATCAAAATATAGATCCGGGTTTTTCTTTCTTTGCCCAATCTTGATTCATTGATTCAGTTCTAAACCAAAAGCTCATATCTTTAGTGAAAAGTTTGTGTCTTGGTGCTAAAGATCGCGTCTTTCTTAATTGGTTTGGTAGATTTTAGTGTTATAAATCAAGGGTTTTTGAGGTCTAAGTTAGTTCTTCTCAAGAAGTTTGATTCTACATTGTAGAAATATGAGTTACCCTGATTCCCCTGTTTCTTTTATGGCATCACAGGCCTCGTATCAATCAGGCAGTGATGCTATTGATGTGTGGCCTCAATTTGTAACGAATAACAATGAGCAATTTGAACAACAACAACAACACCAACCTCCTTATAAAAGACCTAGAAACTCTGAGGACAATTCCAACCAATCCATGAGTTCTAGGGTGCCACCAACAAACAGCCTTCCAGTCCACAAGGGAACAACCAACATCTTTTTCAAGACGAGAGTGTGTGCAAAGTTTAAGACTGGTACTTGTAGGAATGGTGAGAATTGCAATTTTGCTCATGGAATGCAAGATTTGAGGCAGCCCCCACCAAATTGGAAGGAACTAGTGAGTGTAGGTGTAAGTAGTGAAGAGGATAGGTCAACAGCGATGAATCGGGAAGATGATCTGAGGATAATTCACAAGATGAAGTTGTGCAAGAAGTTTTATAATGGGGAGGAGTGTCCTTATGGGGATAGGTGTAATTTCCTTCACGAGGATCCAGCAAATTTCAGGGAGGACACAGGGAGGTTCAGGGAGAGTTCTGCAATAAGTATAGGGACTACAGACCACCTGATGGGCCAAGGAAGTGGCGTCTTTAATGCTGCTGAAGTTAACAGGCCTGCAAACACTGCTGTTTCGGATGCTCCTCGATCAAATTTAATAAAGCCTGTTTATTGGAAGACAAAGTTGTGCACGAAGTGGGAGATGACAGGTCAATGCCCCTTTGGAGAGAAATGTCACTTTGCTCATGGGCTAGCAGGTGCTTTCTGTTGCTTAAGTTGCATTTCGTTGTTATATTTAACCTGTTTGCCACTACAGTAATTGTTAGGGTTATAGTTTGGTTAAATCTTGACGAGTCAGACTATTTGAATTGGAATTCTTCATTTGTTTTCCCAATAGGCTTTAAGTATATGATGATATCTTGATTTGTCTTTCTGGAGAGTCCGGTGACTTCCAACTGAACTTGTTAAAATAAATCAGTGAGTCTAAGCTTAAAAATTCCATTTTGTAGTTTTAGTGGCCCCCGAGATACTGGCATAGCTCTTATATGTCACCTTATGTGCCTTCGAATTGAGGGAAAATCCTTGCATGAAAGTTAAAGGCCTATCATTTATAGAGAGAAATTCATCTTGTGCTAACTAATATTCAAATTTCCATTTTCTGGAGATGGATCCCTTGTCAATCAGTTCTCTTTTAATCAGTTCCTAATTCTATTCACACTGTATCTGTTTAGAATAGCCTGTTAATATTTAACAGGATCAGCACGTCCTACATCTTGATTTTGCTTCGTTCTTTTGACTTTCTGTGAGGCTGTCTTCTTATCTCCTGAAAAGGCACTCATCATTTATCTCTTTAAAGTATTTTATTTATTTATCTAGAACAGAATTTTATTTTTTAGTTAGAAACTTGAACCGCTGCGTCTTGTGTAGCAGTAATAGTTTTTGGGTCCTCAGTTCTAGTTCTATGATTAGAGATAGACAGAATTGGTCACAAGCATGCACAATGTTGATAGGAGTGAGCAGTAAGAATTGTGTGCGATGCTGTATTTGTCTAGTTTTCTTATCTTCCATTGATTTCTTGACTAGAAAAGTTGATCCTTGTATTTGATGCGTGTTGCGCCATATAATCACAGTTGTGTTCCTCTAGAAAAGATGCAAAGAAATCATCATTGATGGGCTCTGTTTTTGTTTTTATCTATTAAATTCAACTTTTCCATTGAACTCAGAGTTGCAAGTTCCTGGTGGACGCACTGAGGTGGAAGCAGGAAATGCAGGCTCCACTGTGACTAAAGCACCAACACCTCTTCCTAATAACATGTCTCCAAGTATGACGGTGAATGTGCCTAGTTTAGTTGAAGAAAAGGGTACGAAATATTTATTAAAGTGGAAAGGACAGAAGAAAATAAATCGGATTTATGCTGATTGGCTTGATGATCTGTCATTAGTGCACAACTCGACAAACCAGGTGCAGAGTTGAGTTTGAGTTCATAGTTAAAGTTTGCACTGTATTCATGTTTTAGTCGAATCAAGAGTTTTTTGACTGTTCTGTTTCCAAGGTTAAAATTTTGTACTACAGAATGTTGAGCTGTCCAAAGTCACAGGAGATGAGGCATTTTAATAGTTTTCTTTTTTCACCCATTGTTTTCCTTCATTGATATGTTCTTTTTGCAGATTGGAAGTAGCCACCATTGATTCTTGGTAAACACACAAAAATTGAACCCAAACAACAGTGATAAACACACATAGAAGCAGTGTACAGAAGGCGGGCATTTCAGGGGGAAGACATGGTTCTAACTATAACCGAGTTAATGCAATGCAAGTTATAAATCAAAGAGAAGTGCCCAGCAATATTGAACAATTGAAAGAAAGGTGAGCTTGTGAGGGGACAATCAATTAAGTTGGAAACAACAATGGTGTTGATGACCTTGACTCTATAATTCCTGGGATCCTCTCAAATCGTCGAAATTTGAAGTGATTCATCAATTATTTATGCTTGACTAGATGATGTTCTTCTAGGACATGCAACTCTATTTTTTTACAATGCCTTTATTTGTACTATTATAAAACAGGGAGCATCATGCCTATACAAGATCACAGTTAATTGAGTCTTAATACACACAAGCCACACAAACTATTTAGAGTTTCTTTTAATTCTTAGCATCTGCCTTGTTTGACAAGATGGAGTTTCTGTAGTGATGAATCAATAGGCCCCTAGGCCATAACCAGGACGGTGTTGTTTGATGTGATTGTGGGGTTTGATCCAAGAGAATATGAAGCAACGCATGAAATAGCCAAGCCCATAAACCCCTAGCGGTTACAGGAAATTCCTTGAGCCAAGATCACTCTTTTCGATTGTCAAATTTCAATTCGTAATCAAGTTTGTCAATTTTGTTTTGATAAATATTTTATTTTTTTAATTAAAATAAAATATTTTAGTTTTAAAATGTTTTGGCATGCGGTTTCGGAGTTGTATTGTTTATATATATATATATATATATATATATATATTCAATAAACATAATTCAAATTCAAGATAAATTAATTATAAATTATACAATACAAACACAATGCCAAACAAATATAATTTTAAAATTTAAAATATTCCTAAATAGTCAAGATTAAATAAGTTTTTAACTTAAAGCAATTCAACTTAAACAAAATATCAAAATATTATGAAAATAAAATGTTTTAACACAAATATTTTAAATATAAAGTTATGTCAATGTTATCAAAGCTAATGGAATCTAAAGCATCCCTTGTTTTACTCAAATTCCTACAAAGTATAAACATGAAAAAAAAAACAACATGAATATAAACCATATATATAAGTGATAAATCTAATTTTAAAAAATTAATATCATTGTTAATGAAAATAGTAATAATAATTTTCAATATTATTATCAACAATATCATTGTTATTGAAAATAGTAATGAAAAAGAGCTTTTTATAATTGGGTGGTTTAATTAATTAAATTGAACAAGGTTCAATTTGATTCAATAGCTTTTCAAGTGCGGAACAAAACATGTGGAATGAAACCGGAACGTTCCAGGCAGAATTTAGCTGAAAAATCTGGAACGGACCAAGATTTAAAATGAAATGAACTTTGTTCTGTATTGTTATGTTTTTTAAATTGGTATGAAATATTTTGGTCATTCCTGACGAAACAGAACAAAATTGACAATTTTGTTCGTAACCAATCACTAAGGTCAACAAACGGAATTGGCAGCATTATCAAATTTATCAAAACTGACAAGAGATGGGTTTCAGAAGTTGATGTCAGATAACAAGCTAGATGTCTTGGTAACTCCCAGCGCATCTGTTGCTCCTGTCCTTGCAAATGGAGGATTCCCAGGAATGGACGATATGGGGGTGCCTTTTGGCATTAAGGGTACAGAACCGCAGCTGATTCAGATTGCATCTGGCTTTGAACAAGCTGCTAAAATCAGAAAGCCTCCTACATTCAACGCTGGAAAAACTTCATGAGAAACGTCTTGTTTTCTTTCTACTTCTATGAATAATTATCTAGGAAAGCGGTGAGCCGTATGTCAATTGGCACAGTGTCACCTCCTACAGGACTTGTTTGAGTCTTCTCGTAAAAATTAAATAAAGGAATAGATAAATACCCGAGGAACCCTAGACTTGTTCATTCAAGTGGTAGTAGTTCTGTGAATCAAAGACAAGCTTGAAAAACATCCAATCAGCAGTCTTCTCGTAAAAATTAAATAAAGGAATAGATAAATACCCGAGGAACCCTAGACTTGTTCATTCAAGTGGTAGTAGTTCTGTGAATCAAAGACAAGCTTGAAAAACATCCAATCAGCAACTCATTCTTAACGGGCCAAGCAACGAGTAGGGAAAGAAGAAAACACCCTTCAAAGCCTAAATCTGGGGACTTTATTCTTTAACTGTAGCATTTGAGGTTGTAACTCTCCCTTCCAAAGAAGCCGAAATTAGGAATCCTTGCACTAAATGTTTAACTGCAGGGGGCTCTTCCATTTTTTGATCTTCACTACTATTTTTGAGGACTGTA
>Ga0325410_1006221_pt1 | contig 13126 bp, 14 predicted proteins | sample PopdelMetagenome_16_FD_206182 | JGI IMG/M metagenome (GOLD analysis project Ga0325410, IMG submission 206182) | Populus deltoides microbial communities from Bellville, Georgia, United States - Xylem-PdIQD-R3 | ecosystem: Host-associated > Plants > Phyllosphere > Stem > Wood/Secondary xylem... | reverse complement strand
ACGGTGAGTATTGAAAGTAATCTAAATGATGAGTTTTAAAGACATAATAAAACGGTGCGTTTATAGTAAATTGGCAACAGTAACCTAATTTGAATTAAAACAGCCATTATCTTCTTCTCTTTCTTCTGCTTGTAATAATTGTTCACCCTCGAAACCAACCTTGTCCTCAAGGTTGAAAGATGGAAATCGTAGCTTCAACTCATCATTGAACACCCAAGTCGTATTCGCAGGTGGTAACCCCTCCCAATGAATGAGAACTTGTGTGGCCGCGTGGTTGTTCTACTGAGTCATTCGTCAATCCAATATAGCCCTTGGTTGTAGGGAAGGACCTTGATACGGAATTGGAAGAGATCGTTGCACCACCCGATTACCATATGCTTCTTGATTTAAGAGACGTGAAACACTGGGTGAATCATGGAGGAAGATGGTAGATCGAGTTTATAAGCCACAACACCCACTTTTGCAATTACCTGGTAAGGACCATAATATTTAGCTGCTAATTTTTGTGATGATTTGAATGATGTTTGTCGCACCCGACATCGCGGCGGCCCTAAAATTAATCTTTGATTATGGAAAAAGAAACAGATTTCTGGCATCTTGTTCTTTTAGGGGGGAAAATCTTGTCTAATTAGTCTCTACCTAGTATTACGCTCACTAGAAACCCTAACTGGTTATCAGAGATTCTATGGCTCAGGATTGGTTACGTAAAAGGGAAAATATTATCACCCCTTAAACATTCTGCCTGAGACAGACTGCATTGCTGGTTTTATCTTAAATTGCTAAATGTTTATTAGTTTATGCTATGATAATTTGCTTAAAATATTTTTGACTCTGGCGCTAGTGAATATTCACATAAAAAAATTTATTTTTTACGCATCCACATATTTTTTTTTATTTTCTAGCTAAATAAAATAAAATACAATGAAAAAAAATAATATAAATTTAAACCGATATTTTTATTCCTGACTCTAGCGTCAGTGAATAAACCAATAAATTTATATTTTTTTTATTTATGCATACATATTTTTTATTTTTTCTACTTTTTTTACTTTTCTGTTTTTTATTTTTTTATTTTTTTGGGCTGGGCCCAGCTCAGCCCACATGAGCTGGGCTAGACCCAGCCAGCCCGGTCACTGGCCCAAGCCAGTGACTGGTAGGTAATTATTTTACCTTTGCACAACAAATGAAGCTTAATTTACAAAGCGGGGAGAAGGAAGAACTTACCCGGTTTTGCAGAGACTTTGCTAGAATGGATGGGCGAAACTCCTCTCTTCAAGCTTCCTTCCTACTCCTTGCTCTTTCTTTTTCTGTTGTTTTGTTTCTCTTCCCCTTGCTGTGTTTTGTTCTCTCTGCTCTCTTAACTCTCTCACTGTCTCTCTCCGTCCATTCTCTTCTCTTTCTACTGGTCCTCTGTTTTTTTTCTACGTCTGTGTTTGTTCACCTTTCATTTTCTTTGTGTTCGTCTATTCAGAGGGAGAAGGGGGTGGCGCACCCGGGGACGAGGTTGGCGCTCATGCGTTAGCTGGCCAATGCCTCTCACTGTTTTTGTGTCTCCCTTGCTCGTCCCCTCTGTTCTGCCCCTTTTTTTTGTGGCCTTTCGTTCTCTGGCTTTTATAGCCAGAGAACAATGTCGTTTCATCCATTGATTGTAGGTGTAATGGTGGCGGTGGGCGGCTGAACCGTTGAAGAAGATGAATAGTGTCTAGAAATGGCACCTTTTTTGTGTTTAATGGTTATTTTCATTTTGGCCCTTGAAGTTTTAAAAGTTTTGTAATTAAGCCCCTGGTTTAAACTGTAAATGCCCCCCTGTATTTGCGCGCCATTTTCAATGTAGTCCTTGGATTTTATTTTTGCAATTTTGACCCCAAACTTTAATATTTCTTCAATTAAGTCCCTGAATAAGTTAATTTCAAGCTCAATTAAATCTAAAACTTGTCAATTCTCCAATTAAACCATTGATTTGATTAATTAAATTAATTCCATGTTTAATTAAGTCTCAAAACTTTATCAATTCTCCAATTAAACCCTTAATTGGATTAATTAAATTAATTCCAAGCTTAATTAAGTCTCAAAACTTATCAATTCTCCAATTAAACCCTTAATTGGATTAATTAAATTAATTCCAAGCTCAATTAAGTCTCAAAACTTATCAATTCTCCAATTAAAACCTTGATTGGATTAATTAAATTAATTTCAAGCTTAATTAAGTCTCAAAACTTATCATTTCTCCAATTAAACCCTTGATTGGATTAATTAGATTAATTCCAAAGTTTAATTAAACTCCAAAACTTTTAATCATGTTGCCCTTAACCCAAATTTTAATTCATTCTTCATTTATTTCATTTTACTTGTTTTTCATCATTATTATTTTTTTATCATCATTTTTTTTATCCTTTTCAGTAAATAAAATAATAATTATAATAATAATTAACATAAAATGGTTAAAAATTGGGTTATGACAATGTTGATTGTTGCCTGTATGGTTGAAGTTTGAGATAAACATAGTCTTGAACCTCAAAACTTCGGTTGCTCCTTTTCCTGTTTGCAATCATAGTCATTCTATTCTGAGCGAGTTAAAGGTGTGCCCAAACTCGTTTAATTACCTCTTCTTTAGTGTTTAAATACTCATCCACCAATGTCACTGCTGAATCCTTAGGAAAGTAGGGAATGTGTATGGGAGGAGGAAAACCGTATAATACTTCGTAGGGTGTCATCTTGGTGGCAGAATGGTAGTTGGTATTGTACCACCATTCTGCTAAAGGCAGCCACTTTGCCCACTGATTTGGACAATCTCCAACCATGCACCTCAAATAATGTTCGATGCATTTGTTAACCACCTCGGTTTGACAGTCCGTTTGTGGGTGATAAGCTGTAGAATAGTGTAGGTTTACTTCTTGGGTGCTGAACAACTCATTCCAGAACCTACTAAGAAATACTGAGTCTCTATCACTGGTAATTAAAGCCGGTATCCAATGGAGTTTGTAGATGTTGTCCATAAATGCTCTGGCAATCGTACGAGCAGAATAGGGATGGCTGAGTGTCACACAATGAGCATCCTTACTGAAACGATCCACTATGACCATGATTACATCCTTCCCATCTGATTTAGGTAAGCCTTCCACGAAGTCCATACTAAAGTCAATGAATAAGGTAATAGGAATAGGCAGTGGTTGTATAAGTCCAGGACTCACCACAATTTCATGCTTGGTCCTCTGACAAACGTTGTATTCACGCACATGTTGCCTAATGTGTTTCTGTTGCCCTTTCCAATAGAATAAGCTTCCCACTGTCTTAGATGTAACTGTCATCCCCGAATGGCCTTCTAAGGCTGAGTTGTGAAACATGAAGATGATCTGACTTCTCAATGCAGAGTTATTACCTACAACCACCTTCCCTTTCATGTTCAAATGGTCATGAACCCAAATGTGATGTGGGTGAGAATCCGCAAACCTTTATAGGTTTTTGATAATAGTTGGGACCATTGGATCACTATCATAAGAGCTTCTGATCTCCTCTATCAAGCTGGTAGAGATGGTGGAAGTGGTCAAAGCATATAGTTCCTGGCTTGGGATTTTGGATAGTGCATCAGTAGGAACATTCTTTTTCCCCTGTTTGTATTCAATGTCATAGTCATATTCTAAAAGCTTGACCACCCATAGATGTTGAGCCAGTATGGTTATTTTTTGGTGTAGAAGGTATTTGAAGCTGATGTGGTCAGTGCGGATGTGAAAGTGTTTGCCCCATAAATAATGCTTCCATTTAGTAACCGCATGCAATATAGCCAACCTCTCCCTCTCATAAACTGACATGGTTTGTTGTTTTGGCCCTAAAGATTTGCTTATGAAAGCAATAAAATGTCTTTCCTACAACAAAATTGCTCCTATACCTGTCAAAGAAGCGTCTATTTCTGCAACAAATACCTTGTTGAAATATGGAAGAGCCAGGACATGAGCACTAGTCATCAATACCTTCAAATGATTGAATGCTTTTGAAGCCTCCTCATTCCACCCTTTAGCATCCTTCCTTAGCAGAAGAGTTAATGGCTTACTAATGCTTCCTTAGCCTTTAACAAACCTACAGTAATAACCAGTCAATCCCAAAAATCCCCTCAGCTGTTTCAAGCTTTGTGGTGGTGGCCAATCCACAATTGCTTGTATCTTGAAAGGATCAGTTGCAACACCATGTTCAGTAATTATGTGTCCCAAGTATTCCACCTATTTATTGCAGAAAAAACACTTGTTAGCTCTTACTACCAACTGATGTTCTCTTAATAGCTCCATAACCATCTCTAGGTGCTCATAATGGTCAATCAAGGTTTGACTATACACTAGGATGTCATCGAAGAACACCAAAATGAATTTTCATAAATGTGTCCTGAAAACTTCATTCATGAGGCTCTAAAAAGTGGCTGGAGCATTGGTTAAACCAAAGGGCATAACCAAAAAATTCATAATGGCCATTATTAGTTCAAAATGCAGTCTTAAACTCTTCTTCTGCTGCCATACGAATTTGATGGTAACCAGATATGAGGTCGATCTTGGAGAAGGTAGTAGCTCCCACCAATTCCTCTAGCAGTTCCTCAATCATTAGGATAGGATATTTGTCCTTGATAGTGAGCTTGTTCAAAGCTCTATAATCCACACATAACCTCCATGTTGAATCTTTTTTCTTCACCAAAATGACTGGGGATGCGAAAGGATTATTGTTAAACCTAATGATTCCAGAATCCAGTATTTCTTTCACCATTCTCTCTAGGCTATCTTTTTGTAACCCCGAATATCTGTAGGGTCTAAGGTTTACTGCTTAACTTCCAGCCTTGAGTGGAATCCTGTGGTCATGATCTCTTAGTGGTGGCAATCCTTTAGGTTTCTGAAACACATCCAGGTAGGATTCTAGGAGACTCTGCAAAAAGGCATCTACAATGCCCTGAAACTGAGGTTTGAATACCTTGGAATCTTCCTCTACCTCCACTAATTGTAGGTTATATAGTAGATAGTTAGCCACTGGCTGGTGGTTTTTGACCTAGGCACTTAATTGTTTGAGTTCAATACTTTGAAACTTGGGTGGATTTTCTCCCTTCAATAAGACCCTTTATTCTTACCAGTCGAAAGACATCCATAAATGTTTGTAATTGCAAAGTATGTCCCCCAACAAAGAAAGCTATTGGATTCCCAATACCATCTCACAATTGTTGAGGTCAATGATAAAAACACCAGCCTGAAAACTTATTCCCTGCATCTTCCATCTGAGACCTTTGCACATGGATTTACACACCATCTTATCTCCATTAGCCGTCTGGACGGTCATTGGTTTAATATGAGTTAACTGGTACTGCAATTTAATGGCCACTGCTATGTTTAAAAAATTATGGGTACTGCCAGAATTAATAAGAATACACACAGTAGTTTTGTCCATCTTTCCATTGACTTTCATAGTGTTTAGACCCATTGTTCCCTCCAAAGCATCCAAGGAAATGTGGGGTGTGACTTCTCTGCTAATGACTTCTTCTTCTGCAGCCTCTTCCTCTTGGATTACCTCTTTCTACTCTACTACACTTAGTGAATACGCCTTTTTGGTACGGCACCTATGCCCTGGCACAAACTTTTCGTCACACCAGAAACACAATCCCTTCAACCTTCAATCCTCAAACTTTTGGTTTCTGATAAATTTAGTAGGTTTACTAGGATTTTGATAGGTACTGTTGGTAGGGCTATTTGTCCATGGAGCAGAATGTGGTTTAGGTAGGCTTGCATGAGAGGTTGCAGGGTTTTTTATGGCATTTAGTGGAAAAGTAGTAAGGGTGTTAGCAGGAGGATTAATGCACAAGCTAGTAGATCTCCGGACATAACTGGGAGATTTTCTGTATGTAAGAGTATTAGCTTGTAATCTGGCTAAATTATAAGCATGTTTAAGGGTTTTAGGTTGAAACATTTTGACTGTGTTTTTTATTTCAAGTTCCATTCCCCTCAAGAATATCACTAGGGCCTGTTTCTCATTAATCTTTGCCTTGTTCCATAATATATCGAAGTCTTAGATATATTCTTCTAGATCCCCACTTTGCTTTAATTCCATCAACTCTTCCAAAGGATCCTATCGCCCACCAAACCAATAGCAAATAGCTTTGACATAGTCTTTCCAAGAAGTTTTTTGGTCTCCTAAACTCCTCAGGAAGTTTTGATACCTGTATAAGGCAACTCCATCCAAGTAGTAAGATGTTATTTGTAGTTTCTCAAAATCAGCCACTTCTTCAATTTCAAAATACTGTGTACATTTGAACAACCACTTGTGTACTTCTTCCCCATTAAAAGTTGGAAAGAAATGTTTGGGTTTGTTTACCTTGTAAGTTGGAACTATGTCCTCCCTTAGCTCCTTGTTTCTAATATCTGCTCTTTCTGGGTTCAGAGGCTGTCGTTCCCTGCTATGGCTTGAGCTGCCTGGAGCTTGGGAAATCTTTTGCAAAGTAAACTCTAGTTGTTGAGCCATGGTGCCCATCATATTCCTGATGTCGTTAATCTGGCCACCTTGATTTTCAATAGTCTGATCTAACTTCAAAGTCTGCCCCTTCAACATGTCAACTAGCAACTCATACTTCTAGCTATGGTTATGGGACACTGCTGCAATGGAGTCCTCAATGCGTTTTAGATCGGTTACCCTTGTCTCTAGAGGCATGGTAGAAATCCATGGATTGCTAGCTCTGATACCAGTTGTTACATAGGAAATGCTTAATGAACCAATTTGGATATGCTCTTGAAAGAGAGGAGTCTGTTTACAATGAAGAACTTTGGGGAAAACACAGTTTGGTTTACTGCTTAGCCATGGATGTGGTGAATGATAGTGAACAGGGAGAGGTGCGTTCTGAGTTCCTTAATTCCAGGATATCATTCATTTGTCATGGTAAATTCTGCCCATTTCAATACAGACTGTTACACATTATATAAGCTGCCTAAATTCTAGACTCTTCCTCTTATAACAAGAATGAGGAAGTCTTAACAAAACGGTGAGTATTGAAAGTAATCTAAACGATGAGTTTTAAATACATAATAAAACAGTGCGTTTATAGTAAATTGGCAACAATAACCTAATTTGAATTAAAACCACCATTATCTTCTTCTCATTCTTCTGCTTGTAACATGATCATTTGTTTTTCTTTTTCATGAACATGTCTCTTAATTGTTTGGTTCTTGTTTCCACAAAAGAGTATAGTTTTTCTGTTTGGTTCTTTTAGTTTCTCTAAGTTTAAAAAGATGTGTGCTATTTTTTTATTTTTTTACTTTTGGTCTTAAGACCGAGCACCTTCACAGTAAAGGGTTGAAACTTATTTGATGTACTTCTTGGTTATTAATTTGTGGATTTAAGGTTTGGTATTGCTTCTATCTTGTATCTTAGCATCTTTATGTTTTCTTTTAATTAATTGATCAACTACAGACTTATATAATATCTCCTAGTAAGTTAAGGATGAAGCTCATGGGACCTCACCATCACAGACACAGGATGGATCAAACAGTAAATCTTTAAGAACATCTCCTTCCAAGCTTGAGGATACTGAATTTTTCAACAACAACTTATAATTTGCTTCCAATAGTAGAGATCAGGGAAGAAGGTTGGTATAACTCTCTTTCATCTTGTCTTCCAAAGAAAAATCTAGTATGGCTATTTTTTTAACATGGGATGGAATGCACTAAATTGATATTTATATATATTTGGAGCTTTTAAAAGCCAGCTTTTACACTTCTGTTGTACTAAACGATTCTTTTATGTATCTTATATGTTTATTTATATTGAGTTATGCTTTCCAGTTGCAGCTCTCACTTAGCTCTGTTTATTTTTGTGTTTTAAAAATGCTTTTGAAAAAATTTGAAAATTTTTTATTTATTTTAAATTAATATTTTTTTATATTTTTAGATCATTTTGATGTGCTGATATCAAAAATGATTTAAAAAAATATTATTTTGATATATTTTTAAATTAAAAACATTTCAAAAAACACTTGTTGGACCTCTGCCAAGCTGGTAGGATATCTGGCTAACCGATGGAGACAGTGCGAAGGAAATTGTTGACAATGGTTGTGTTAAAATGCAACCATTCTCAGAGTGTGAAAAGGGTAATTCAAGTGCAGTTCACCCTGTCAGAACAGTAGAAGATGAGAATGTTGATTACGCTAGCAATGCTGGCTCATCTAGCTTTAAGTTTCATAATGAGAGATTTGGTAAATAATCAATTTTCCAGGCTACTTTCAAGGCCTATGCCTTCTAAGTGGAATGATGCAGAGAAATGGATAATGAAGAGGCAGAATGTGCAACCTAAGTATTTCAAGAATAATAACGTACAGAACTAAACTAATCGGGCTCCAGTAACAAGCAGGGAGAGGGTTTCTCCAGAGTTGTCAAATCATGATCCTAAATTATCAAATAGCTGGGTTGCAGAAACTAAGCTTGTAGATTTATGCCAGCCTGTTTCACATATGGCGTTTGAAAAATTCTCTTTCGCTCCTCCTGGATCTCCCATCATTTCTGGTCCAGCATATGGGGTCAGCAGCACCCTAGCCGATCAATGTGCTCAAAGTACAGATTTAAAGGAAGTAGATATAAGGGAGCTGTTAAAGCTCTAGGCGCGGGGACGCGCCAACAAAAGCACACTGCCTAGAATTCGGCAGCGATGGACAGCGGCAGCCTTGCGTAGGCAGAAACGAATTCGGCAGGCAGCGTGCAATGGTCTATGCGAGTCTTTGAGCTTGCGACTTGGCATGGACGTGGGGGCTTAGATAATGGACCTTCTAAGTCAGCAACTGACGCAGTAGAACAGGCAGCTGGAACTGCCTTGTGGACAGGCAGAACGTAGGTGAATTGGCAGCCTCATGGGGGCAGGACGTGGGTGAGGTGGCAGCATCATGGGGGCAGGACGTGGGAGCATAATTGGGGTGCTTTCCAAGCTGCTGAGATTGTGGGATCATGCCCCATCACTTGCTGGAAAATAAGCCACTAAGATCATGGAGATCATGGGGGAGAAAGTGCCCCGCTATGTCCTGAAAAATAGGAGATCATGGGTGAGCCCTGCAGCTCATATGTTTGTGTATAAATAGGCTGCCAAGCCTCTATTGTGTAGCATGCGATTTATGTGCATAACACACACACTCTTTATTGTGTAATCCTTTGTTGACGAGATAAATAAAGGTTGAGAAGTATTCTTGTAAAGTTCGGTGTGCTTGCTTGTGTTTATTCTTTGTTTACGACGAGGTAATTGTGAGAACCTCTTTGGGTGAGCGAAACACATAGTAGTAGGGAAACATGAGTGAAAAGGTGAGGTAAGGCTGAGTCTAGTCGGGACTAGACTGCCGCATTGGGTTGAATTTCGGGGCGAAAAATTTAACTCCGTGACAATTGGTATCAGAGCACGGTTGATTCAAAAAGCGTGCAGCAGAAGTCATGGAAGCTATTCGAGAACGGTTGATGCATCTTGAGTCTTTGATAGGGTCGGATGAAGAAGGCGAAGAACGTTCTGTTATTGATTGCTTGGAGGAAGCTATGGAAAGGGCTGAAAGGGCTGAGAGCTTGTATATATCTCTTGCGGCAGAATCGAGTGAACGATTGGCAACTACTGAAGAGATGATTGCCATTCTGAAAAAGACAGTGACAAACTCTCATGTTGGGGTAAGTTCTTCTAAACCTAAAGTGCCTGAACCAAAGTGTTTTGGTGGGGCAAGGAGTTCCAAAGAACTTGAGAATTTCTTGTGGGACATGGAGCAATACTTTAGCGTTGTGAAGATCAACGTGGTTGAACAAGTGGATCTTACCGTGATGTATCTCACGGGTGATGCGAAGCTTTGATGGAGGACGAGAACCAAAGATGACTTAAGTGCTGGACGTCCAAAGATAGAGACATGGGATCGTCTCAAGTAGGAGCTGAAGGAGCAGTTCTTTCCGAACAACACATCATGGATTGCGCGGGAGGAATTGAAAAGGCTCAAACATGAAAGGTCAGTTCGTGAGTATGTTAAATCTTTCAGTTCTTTGATTCTCGACATCGAGACTATGTCCGAAGAGGACAGGTTGTTCAACTTCATGTCTGGATTGCAAACTTGGGCGCAAGCGGAACTACGACGACAGAACGTAAAGGATCTGTCCTCCGCTATTGCTGCTGCGGACAGTTTGATTGATTTTAAATCAACTACTAGAGAGGGCTATACATCAGCCTCCTTCAAGTCTAAGGGAAGAAACAAGGAGGAGAGGATGAAGAAGAAATTCGGTGGGGGTACATCGAAGGCTGCTGTCGCGGATAAGGGCAAGGCTAAGTTTATGAGTGCATAAGGTAAGAGTACTAAACCGAACTTCACTTGCTTCATTTATGATGGTCCGCACTTTGCAAGGGAATGTCCGAAGAGGGAGAAGTTGAATGTTATTGGGGCTGGGGATAGCGAGGAGGATGAGGGGGTAGTTACGCACGTCAATCATATGCGTGTGATAAACTGCCTAGTAGCTAAATCAAGGGATGCGGCTGCCGAAAACCGCCCTGTCGATAAAGACTTGGCGAGGATTGATGCACTGCAAAAAGGGAAGTCAGGGGCTACGGACAATCTAATGTATGTGAAGATTGGGATAAATGGCAAAGACGTGAATGCTATGCTGGATTCAAGTGCAACCCTCACGTTTGTGGCAGATCAGCTGGTGAAGGAACTTGGCCTGCGGCTGAGTGACAGCCATACATCGATGAAGGCAGTAAACTCGAAGGCACAGAGAATTGCTGGGATGTCTTACGATGTGCCGATAACGCTGGATCAGTGGAGAGGTATGCAGGACGTGCTGGTCGTAAATCTTGACGATTACGATATTATTCTTGGTCTTGATTTCTTACGAAAAGCCAAGATTGTTTTGATGCCATATCTCAATGGAGTGATGATTGCGAGTGAAGGATGCCCTTGTTTCATCCCATGTTGTAACATCGCAGCTGTGAATGTTGCAAAAGAGGAGAAAAGCTTGGTCTCGACAATTGCTATTGATAAAGCGTTGCGGAAAGGAGGGGAAGTGTTTCTGGCGACAATAGTAGATAAAAAGGCAGATTATTATGGTGAGGTGCCGAAAGAGATTGCTAACGTGCTACAGCAATTCGAAGATGTGATGCCGCCTCAGCTGCCAAAGAAACTCCCACCTAGGAGGGCCATCGACCATCGAATTGAGCTGGTGTTGGGGACAAAGCCACCATCTCAAGCTCCTTACCGAATGTCGCCAATGGAATTGGCAGAATTGAGCAAACAATTGGAAGAGCTTATCGACGCGGGATTTGTCCGCCCTTCCAAGGCTCCGTATGGTGCTCCGATTTTGTTTCAAAAGAAGGCAGATGGGAGCCTTCGCATGTGTGTGGACTACCGAGCACTCAACAAGGTAACAATCAAAAACAAATATCCCATTCCCTTAATTCAGGACTTGATGGACAGATTGAGTGGAGCCTCAATCTTTACGAAATTGGACTTGCAATCGGGGTATTGGCAAGTGCGGGTTGCTGACGGTGACGAGCATAAGACTACGTGTGTGACGAGGTATGGTTCATACGAGTTTCTAGTTATGCCATTCGGCCTAACAAATGCTCCAGCAACATTTTATAATTTAATGAATGATGTGCTATATGATTTCTTAGACAATTTCGTTGTAGTCTACTTAGACGATATTGTAATCTATAGTAGAGGCATTGAAGAACATGTAACTCATCTTTCTAAAGTCCTAGATAGATTGAGAGAATATGAATTGTATGTGAAGAGAGAAAAGTGTGAGTTTGCAAAAGATGAAATTATGTTCTTAGGCCATTTGATTGGAGAAGGACAGGTGAAGATGGATCCACGGAAGATTCAAGCCATCGTCGAATGGTCAGCACCAAAATCAGTCCCGGAATTGAGGTCATTTTTGGGGCTTGCAAACTACTATAGACGATTCATTGAGGGATATAGCAAAAAGACAACTCCTCTCTCGGATCTTCTCAAGAAGAATCGGAGATGGGAATGGACGGTTGACTGCCAGCAAGCTTTTGAGAAGCTGAAGACAGCGGTAGCGTCAGCTCCAGTCTTGGGGCTGCCTAATTTCGAGAAACCATTCGAAGTGCATACTGATGCTTCGGTTAGGGCCATTGGTGGAGTGCTTGTACAAGAGGGGCATCCAATTACTTTTGAGAGTCGGAAGCTAAGTGACGCGGAGCAGAATTACTCGACGCATGAGAAGGAGATGACGGCAGTAGTTCACTGCCTTGGCATATGGAGAGTATATCTGTTGGGGCCGAAATTTGTTGTCAAGACCGACAACGTTGCTAACACATTTTTCAGGATGCAGAAAAAATTGTCGCAACGGCAAGCTCGGTGGCAAGAATTCTTGGCCGAATATGATTTCGTATGGGAGCACAAACCGGGGAGCCACAATCAGGTTGCGGATGCACTCAGCAGACGCGAGGTAATTGCTACTGTTCTTGCTATTGTTTAGGTGGAGTCAGACATGCTGTGTCGACTTCGTCAAGCTGCGGGGGAAGACGCAGTGTACAAGAAGCTGATTCAACTTGTACTAGAAGGGACAATACGGAGGTATTGGCTGGAACAAGACCTGCTCTATGCAAAGGGGGGTCGAATCTTCGTGCCAAAGGGAGAGCTGCGGAAATATTTAATGACGGAGACTCATGGTCCGCAATGGGCTGGACATCCAGGCAGGGAAAGGATGGTTGCTCTCCTGTCGCAGACTTATTATTGGCCGAAGATGAAGGACGACGTAGAACTTTACGTCAGGACTTGTCTAGTGTGCTAGCAAGACAAGACTTTACGGCAGCGAGAGGCGGGCTTGTTACAGCCGCTGCCGATTCCAGAAAGGCCTTGGGTGTCAGTTTCGATGGACTTCATTGTTGGTTTTCCAAAGGTGGATGGCATGAACACAATCATGGTTATCGTAGACAGATTCACCAAGTACGCGGTATTTATCGCTGCTCCTACGGTGTGTACAGCCAAAGTGGCCGCTGAATTATTCTACCGCAACATGGTGAAGTACTTTGGAGTGCCTTCAGACATTGTAAGCGATCGCGATGTGCGATTCACAGGCAGATTCTGGACAGCGTTGTTCAACATGATGGGAACAAGGCTGAAGTTTTCGACTGCCAACCATCC
>Ga0325410_1006219_pt1 | contig 13128 bp, 3 predicted proteins | sample PopdelMetagenome_16_FD_206182 | JGI IMG/M metagenome (GOLD analysis project Ga0325410, IMG submission 206182) | Populus deltoides microbial communities from Bellville, Georgia, United States - Xylem-PdIQD-R3 | ecosystem: Host-associated > Plants > Phyllosphere > Stem > Wood/Secondary xylem... | reverse complement strand
CTATCAGATGTTGCTAGCCAAACTATAGTAATTCCCACGAAAAAAAAATCAGTCAAAACAAGAACTTTGTTGTATTCGTTTTCTTGTACTGCCAGCCTATTAACGTAATCATATGGTATTTTTACCCTTTTCTTTTCCCTCCTCCCACCATAGCCAGCCTAAATTCTAAAAATGTCAACAAGAATGGAAAATTTCCCTCCATTGCTTTACAGAAGCCCCAAAAGAAGCTCCAGGCAATCAAGTAAATACCTTGGGAGTATGGAGATGACCATGGGGGAGATATGCTGTTGCGAAGATTCCAGGTGCGGCTGCTAAAATATTGGTTGTTTAAATTTTGATTTTTTAAAATATTTTTAGATTGTTTTAATATGCTAATATTAAAAATAAATTTTAAAAACAAAAAAAATATTTTAATATATTTTCTAGTAAAAAAACACTAAAAAACACAGCTTCTACCGTATTTCTAATCATGCCCTAGGAAAAGAAATTGGCTAGGCACATTTGACACTGCTGAGGAAGCTGCTGCTATAGCATACGATCTATCATCCATCTCTTTCAGTGGGCATTGAAAGAACTTGGTATGGAAGACAGAGCTAGGTACCACACAAGATGATGAGTCTACTGTTTCAATCATCTTTATTGCTTTTATCTTGCAAAGTTTTTGCCAGTCCACTAGTTATTCTTTCCATCCACAAATTTAAGTTTATTTTTCCTAATAATCAACTGCCTCCTTTCCAGCAAGATAATATATAGCCCTCTTGAAATCCTCTTGAAAGTTGAGAATGAAAGGTATAGGATTTCAACATGGGAGCATGTGTTCTTTTCATTTTCTTTTTCTAATTTCTACAGAGGAGCGCTTTGGCATTGTTGAAACTAAGGCAGCTCTAACTTAGTTTTCTGAAGAGAGCCACCCCTCTAAGGATATTATTGTAATTTGGTTTTCACTGCCACGCACGTGTTGTTAGAATTCACTCTCGTTTGTTTGTGAGGTAGATTTGTTAGAATTTTTTTTTTCTATTTAAAATTATTTATTTATAATTTTAGATTGTTTTGATGTGTTAATATAAAAAATAAATTTTAAAAAATATTATTTTAATTTATATTTAAATAAAAAATATTTTAAAAAACAATAATAATTAAACTCTCAAACGTACCTTTCATTCCATCCATTTATATGTAGCTAGATTAAATGTAGGTGCATGTTATTTTTTAAAGAAGTCCATTGACTTAAAACTTAAAATGATTTATTTTCTTGTCATGTGAAGCATTTTATTAGAAGAGTAGACTAATTTTGAATTATAAAAGGTTAGTTGTGATAATTAAACGAGAACCGCAGATATTCTGCTACTTGGTAATTTAAAAAAAAAATGCGGCAGCTTTCTGGTCTTGGAGACTAGCTTATTTTCACCTTCGACCGAAGGAAACTTGAAATTGAACCCTCTATATATGAACCATCGAATTTACTAGCATGTGTGAAAGGCTCGCGGTGGATATAATATTTATTTATTTATTTTTATTAATATAGGTGTTCGAGTTAGCTTGTGTGTATTCGATTAATTTCACGTGTCTTAAAATTAATAACCATGTAAGTCTTCAGTGTCTCTGAGGGAACTCGAACTTATGATTATTAGAAAACAAATCCAAAATTTGACCAGTTGAACTACCTCTAAAGGTTGGTGAACACAATATTTAACCTCACAAGTGTTAGTTAAAAGTGATTATTATTATTATTATTATTATTATATAAAATACTAAAACGTGTGGGACAATTATATTACACTCTCACATTTCGTTGTGGACTTATTGTTCACTTTTTTTTTTCTAATTTTTCACAAACTTGTGTTTTGAGTGATTGCATCCTTCAAGAGTCAAATTAAATTACGATTAATTCAAATTTGTTGATCAAAGACATGATTGAAAAAAAGATGACCAATGTTGTAAAGGCACAAAAAATAGGTGATGGGTTCAAATTCTTGTGAAAAGTTCACTTTATTTCTCCTACTTTTCAAATTATACAAATTCAATCTCTAACCAACTTAGTCCCTTAACTTTTTTTGCAATTCAATCTTGGTATAAATATTTATTTTTAATATTTTCTAGTCCCTGTTTCAAGAGAGACAAGAGAGAGAGAGAGAGAGATTATTGGATTATGGCATTAAGAGAAAAGGTTATTATTCACGTCATTTCCAGCCACCAAAATGGTTGTTCTTGGTATTCACGGGTTCTATGCAATGAAAAAAGTTTGATAGTGATTGTTTGGAGTCTCAATATTGCTTGAAAAACATATTTAGGTTGAAGAAGACAAATCTAACCCGATTTAATTTTGATTTTTTTTTATTGTTTTTCTAAATTGATGAATTGGTTTCCGGATGCTTTAAGAGTGTTGGTAAGGCCCCACAAACCTAATTTTCTAGTCACCACGGTGATAGCTGGAATTTAGGTTGATAAACAACATGTTATTTTCCTATTTGTTTTTCAAAAAACAATAAACCAAGCCTATGCATGCACGCCAACACAATGCTCAATTTTTTTTGGCCTTTTTTCAATTTTTATTTTATATTTACATTAAATATAAATTTTAAAAAACAATTATTGAGCCCAATTGAGTCCATGATTCAGATTGCAAGTTTGATAGGTTAAGCCACACAGTCTGATTTTTTTTTAATGCATTTTTTTTCCTTGATTTAAAAAATAATAATTTCACTATTTGTTATCAATTATCTATTTTTTTATTGAACTTAAAAATAAAATAAAAATACAATTTCACCTTTTGTTATCAATGATCTAGTTTTTTTTATCTCAATCTCACGCTCCTGTCTAGTTTTTTTCTTTTTAAAAAATATTTCATACAAAAAAATTTTCATTCGCTTTATTATCGTATAATTAAATAAAAGTTAATCTCTTAGATAAAAAAAAATAATGAATTTGATGATATGCATAACTTATATCACGAGTTTAGTTGGTTGAATTGAGTTCACTTGGGTTATTTTTTTTAATTAAGTGTTGTTTTTTTTATCATTTTTTTCCTTCAACATTGAGTTAATTAGGGATTGAACTTTCTAATTTATTTTTTAAAGATTATCTCCACTGATTTCATAGGTTAACCCAGATAAATCTAATATATTTTTGTCTCAATATTAAATAAAAATATCATCGAGTATGCAACTGATTTTAAATTTATGATTAAAATCTATTTGTTTTCTTAAGAAACACGTTAGCAATGCCTAGACTCTTTTTTTGCATTCAATATATTTTTTTCTCCAACATGTGGCGTAGCCGGGCCAATTCTTTTATTGTTTGATTAGATAAAGAGTTTATGATATGTATGCCCTATGTTGCGAATTCAAATATCTTAATCTATATTTATCTCTTTATTTTTTAGTTTAGTCTTTGATTATCGATAATAACTTATTTATATTTTATAGGCATGGATAATAGTTTTATTAAATAAAAAAATTTATTCAAAGAAACAAAGTTATGAAACACAACTAGGTACATAACATGTGTTATAAGATCAAATATCTTAATCTACATTTATCTTTTAATTTTTTCAATTAAGTATGTACTTATCATTAATATCTTTATATATATATATATTAGCATAAATGAGTCTTGATTTATTTAATTACACAAGTGTATAATTTTTTTTTATTAGAAATTTTTTTTCATGGCCACAAACCCGTTGAGAATGCATGCACATTCATTTAAAAAAAAAAAAACTAAAATTACTCAACTCATAACAAAAGCACGGGACAAGTAGCTTTAGTTTTACACTTGAACAATTTCTAATTTTTTGTTGCATCTGGCCTCTTTTAAAAGCATCAAGATGGGTTGACATCAGTCCAGAGACTAGTGTGACCTAGTGTAACCAATCTCAGTCCATGGAAAAAATAATTATGGAAATCTCACGGGACCAAAGATACCAAAAAAAAAAAAAAACCTAATATATAGACAATTGAATTCGATTGTGTGATATATATCAATGAGCAGCTTGAAACTCAGGTGATAACAATATCTTGATAGATAAAAAAAGATTTGTTAAAATTTAATATGATTTATATGTTTTGGATCGTTTTGATGTGCTGATGTCAAAAATAATTTTAAAAAAATAAAAAAACAGCAGGCATGCATTTCGGCACAAAAAGTTATTTGAAAAGCAACCGCTACCACACTGCCAAGCATTCTCTTACATCTCATGTAAGGAAAGATCAAAGTTAATTATTATTATTATTTTATTAACGTGGGTGTCCGGGCTAGCTTATACGCACCTCAACTAATTTCATGGGTCTTAAAGTTAACGACTATATAATCCTTCAGTAGTCATCATATTAGCAACCACATGGCTCGAATTTGAAACCACAGGAAAAGTGAACCTCTTGATCTCAAACTCTTACAACTGAACCATCTACTAGATGGTTAGATTAGGTTAGATCAAAGTTAATTATTCATCCTTACTGTAGTGGTCAGATTAAAATACCTATCAGCAAGTTTATCTCTCTTTTTTAAGAGTCACAATTTACACTAACCATGTTTATAACCTAATATATAATAATATGATTGTATTATTGTTAAAATAATAATAACCTAACTCAAATTAATATTATATCTTTGTATCGCCATATGATCAGGCTGTTCATAGAACTGATAGTGGATTAGTTGGGTCAAACATTTGAAGTTAAGAATTAAATGACTCCTTTAATGAAAGACCTGCACTTATCTTTAGTACAGAGTACTTTTTTCTTTTAAGCCCTTAAAAATGAAGGGATCCGTTGCATGGACTCCATTAATGAATGGAAGAGACAGCCTTCTCAAGTGTCGAGTGCGTCATGTGTGCAGTGTAGTTATGATGTTGCAGTTATAAGGTTTGCTGTCTGAAAATTTAAAGCCTCAAAACAATAACCTAAACATATGTAATATTCATATATGTATAACTGGTACGAGATTTTCAAGTTCATGTCACCCAAGAGAGAGAGAACGAGAGAGAGAGAGAGAGAGAGAGAGTATCCCTAAGCGCGCACACAATAATTACAACTAGTACTCGTGAAATCTATAGAGAAGATGATTTTTTGGACTTTAGCAAAGCTAGCATGGTGTGACCGACAGATTTTTGAGCTTCTGCGATTCTTAAGCTGAGGTGGAATTAATCTGACCACCGCTCCCGCTGCTTACTGGTGGAGTCCGCCTCGCAAGAGCACTTACAGTGACTGCAGGAGGATCTTCCTATATGCACATCACACAAAATATTAACTGGTATAATTCTGTTGAACTAATAATCATGAGTTATATTTAAGAAGAAAAAAAGATTACTAGTGCTACACGAATTTAATTTGGAATGCAAGTTTATCTGTTGGATACGAGGAATTAAGTTATTAATGCCGATTTGATAATTCAGGAACTACTCCATTTGTTTAGCCCAAAACAGATGAGAAAAAAGCTTAATATCACATCGATATGTGATCAAGTCACATTTCACAGGTTGGATTCACAAGCTGAGAGAGAGAGAGAGATTACAGAGTTATCTGTGGGAGGATCAGCTTTTGGGTCGGTTGTTGTTGGAGGAGGATCTTGGGAGCTTTCTTCAGAGGCTTTTTCATCCTCTTGTTTCTCTGAACTGGAAGTTGACGAGCCTTCTTGGGTCTTACTTTGATGATCAACAATAGCCAGTCCCAAGAACTGTAGAAGAACATTATGAGCTTCAATAAAGAAGGAAGAGAGATAGGAACCCATTTTGATACTTCTTCTTCTTCTTCTTCTTTGATCTAACCTCAACAGTCAACAGCCCTAGTTAAATAGTTTTCTCAATGGTTGTCTGGTGTATGTATTGTATCATGACTATCGTTGACAAAAGTACGAAACTGTCCCCCTTTCTGTCTCCTCTTATTTACCTGAATGCACCCTTTTATGACCAAATCTAATATGAACTAGCCCATTAAATGTAAATTGTAAAAAAGAAAACTAGGAGAGTGGAGTTTTTTTTTTTTTTTCAATGCTATTAATGTCAAGTAAATAAATTTTGAAATCTTTTCACCTATTTCTTGTTTAGTGTAAATTTTTAATTACATCATATAAAAACTACCTTGGTATAAATTAGTTGATTTAATGGGTTTAAAGAAAAGCTGGATGACCGTAAAAAATATTGATTAACTTATAAAAAACAAGAATAACTTTTTTAAAAAATATTGAGATGATAGCACATTTGATGACCTTGCTCACACGAAACTTGGTTCATGAACTTATTAGCTAGGTTTGATAAAAAAAAAAATTAAAATAATTTTTACTTAATTATATGATAAAAATTAGATGCTCGCAATTTCAATTATCAAACATAAAATAGATGTTTATTCAAGACCATGATAAGCCTAAATAAAGCAGAGAAAAAAAATCATTCACGAAGTCTATTTCTCAATCAATTAAACATCGATGGATGAAATAGAAAAAAAAATTTTTAATTATTATCAACATTAATTAAAAAATCAAATTGTCTTTAAGACGATAATTAAGCCCCTTAAGTCGAGCTTTAAAAATGAAACTAAAAAAAATAAAAAACCTCAGACCCAAGTGAAGTGTTGTTTTGCATTTATGAGCATTATAGTACGTACTAACTTAATTTTACAAAAAAGAATAAAAAAGACACCAATAACCTCAATCAATTAAAAAATAATTAATCCACAATAAATGAAGAAGGGCGAGTATGAAAGCCATTATAAATAAAAATCAATAAATTTATTGTTTCAACTCATACTAATTGATTCAGACGAATCTTCTAAACCGGGGTTAATATTTCAAATTTACAACACATGAAATTAAAAACCCGGGTTCAATTAAGAATTTTAATTGTCAACCAATTTAATACTAAATGATGAAATTGAAAAAAAAAATCTCATATTAAAATAGTAACCAAAGCAAGGGGGTAAAAAAAAAGAACGTAAATCAAATATGAAAGGAGAAAAACAAATGAAGGGGTGAAATTGAAAAAAAAAACAAATTTAAAAATTATTTTAAATTAAAAAAATAAGAACTAAATCCGATAAACAAAAAAATTAAAAGATGATACTATTGAAAAAAAAAAACAAAATCTGAGAAATGAATTAAAATAAAACAAATAAAAATAAAAAAATGAGGGACAAAATCTAAAGAAAAATAATTTGAAGAGCTGATATGAAAACGTGGAGGTCCTGGCATGGATTTCTAAGAAAAAGAAAAAGAAAAGAATGTTAACATCGCATCATAGGCTCGCGTGAATACACTCATCATATAGGAAGGAAGAGGAGGCCAAGACGAATTGAATGACGAGATAGAATAATATTTTTAATTATCAGAGTCAACCATATTCGTCACTCGAAGATAATGAAGCAGCTGACAAATGCAACGCATATGTCAGCAGCTTTTTGTATTTTTTTTTTTTTGCGAAAATACTACTCTACTCTAAGGACCCAAACATTATTAAAAAAAAATCATTATGAAATTACAAATTAGCCCCTCAAGTAAAGTAAAGCTTTTGAAAATTTGAATCCAAGGATAATTGATTAATATTGTAGCAAAAAATATAAAATGCTAAAAAAAAAACCTAAACGATAGTTAAATGATTATTTACTTTTAAGTGCACCAAAATCTTTTTATTGTCCAAAAAAATAATGAGAAGACCTAGATACCTCTTAACAACTCTAAAATGATAAATGAACTAAAAAAAAAAACCACTATAACTATATATAAAAGACAGGTTATTGAGAGTTTTTTCAATGATAAAATCATTAATTTATTATTACAATTCCCAATAAACAAAGGGATATAAGAAGTGTTTTTCTAAGTGTTTTAGCTTTCTCTTTAATTACCTGAATGGAAAAGTATTTAATTTGCATGCATGAGGAACTTACAACGCAAATTATACCAATATTGCATATCATTCTTAAGACATGACCTAATTAATTACCTGAAACAATGCTCACTAACGGAGTTTTTTTTTTTTTTTTTACAAATGAGAAGTTCGAATTCAAGTGTTTTAAGAAATGGAGAATATTGAGTTATTGCTTATTAATAATGAAGAATTGATTTAAATGGAATTACCTTTTAATCATTCAACATTATCATACAAAACTATAGTTATCTATATGTGTTTGTACGGACACCATCTATCTGATTTTACCTTACAAGAATATCGTTATGGTATTATTCTACAGAACTATAGTCAATCAGCGCATGCTACAGAAACAGCTTGAATTGTCTGTCACTCGTGAGTCGTGAGGGTTTCAAAGTAAATAGCTTGAATTGTCATAAGGTAATAAATATTATTAAAGAGACATGACACAGAGATGAATCTACCCCTTACCTACTCCTGGGAGGAGATGTCAGATAATAATACATCATGCCATGGCCCTTTTCTGTTTGTCTTTTTACACCTACTCCGATCGTATATTAGACTATTGGTATTAAAAATTCTTCTTACTGGGATCGCAGCTCTCTGTCTATGAAGAATCTCACTTAAAAAATCTAATGTTCTCGTCAGAAGTCTGAATACGCTACATTTCTTCTTCCTCTTCTCTGCGGAGGAATCAAAGTTTCGAAGTCGCCCCAAGTTTTTGATGACTATAATATTTTGACATTATATCAAACCAGTTGCTAGCTGTTTACTGATTCAAGACCACCTTGTCTGTGGTCATTTCTTACGTCAATGGTAGAACAGTTCCTTCAATTCGAGTGTGATTTGTGGAATTCCTCTTCTTTTAATATCAAGAATTACATTTCAACATTGCATGCAACCATATACTTGGAATAAATGATGCTAAGAATCAAGAGCAACGGCAGAAGGGTGATTAGGAAAATAGATAAAAAAATTTACTGTGCAGTGATGTTTTCTTGCGGTGCATGCTAAGGGCATTGTATAACAAAAATAAATCAGAAGAACAATTTCATTCGTATGTAAAAGACATGTACCCTGTATTTAAGTAAGGAGAGAGAGAATGCCGACCTCCTGCAAGGAAGACCAGAGGTACCATGTTACCATGAATGTCATCTTGGGAATGATGGAGTCGGCAGGTTCAGAAACATTAAAGTTTCTTAGCTCATCGAAGCATTCATACAACACTCAATTGCTGATGAGTTCATTTTTTTAATAGAATCCCCGCATATTTATATTAACTGCGTAACCGAAGTAACTTGCTTCTATTTATATTAATTTTATGAGTTTTGAAATTAATAATTATATAAATTTTTAATAATTATTATATTAATAATTATAAAAATTGAATATGAAACTACAGAAAAAAATAAATTTTTAATCCTAAATTTTTAATACTGAGTTACCTGCTATATATATATATATATATATATATATATATATATATATATATATAAGAAAAAATCACTTTATAAAGACAATCAGGTGGCAGCATGAGTCATATGTATATACCTACTTCTATGCTATGGGCCAGGACATCATGAGCTACCGTGTTCCCGTTTTTCCTCACATGAACACAGAAAATACCTCCCAAGGCATTAAAAAAATGTTTCAGAATCTCAGCAAAAATAGTTCCTCATCTAAAGAACTCGATTGCAAGCAAGAAATCACTTGAGAACCAACCATCACATCGAAAAGATGCATTTTAGAGGTGTTAATTGAGTCCATTGCAAGGTTAATGACAAAAAAAATTTAAAAAGATCCTACAATAAAAATCAGAAGCTACTATATAAGAATTATATTATTTTTCTTATTAGTTTAAAATTATTTTTCCTTTAATTTATGAATTTTCAGGATATTTTTATATCTGGACACTGTGTGTTTCAGATCTTCCATATTCAACAAGGATAGTATTGGCTTACTAAGCAAGTGGGTTTTTTTTTTATTATTTTACAAGAAATCCTAATATATAGTCCAAGATTCTTAGTTTGCAGCTTACGAGTTATATTTTGGCAAAAGGATACTTGTTCTCCAAGGTCACAAGGTCAGCTACACAGCATTATTCTCCAAGAATATTACAAGGTCAGCTTACGAGTTATAATTGTATTATATATAGAAAACAAATTTAATGTCAATGTTCACGAAAGACCAGGTAAATTTAATAACTCAAAATATTTATTTATTTTTTTAATTACTTTATGATAAAATATTGAAAGATGGTTTCCAACTAGTTTTTTCAACTAAACATACGAGATTATTTGCCCAGTAATTGAAAGAAAACTTATTATCAGCAAACTATAATCAATAAACAGCATGCATGGCACAAACAGGTTGACTTGTGAATTCTGAAGGTAAGCTGGGTGTGCATAAGGTGAGAAATATCATTAAAGAGACATGACACAGATGAAGCTACCCTTACCTACTCCTGAGAAGGGATCATAGCAGATAATATAACTTGTTATTCAGGTATTAATTCAACTTACAGCTCTGTCAATGGAGAATCTCACTTACAAAATTATCGTTCTCATTAGAAATCTCAATACGTTAATTTAAACTATTGTTATTCAGGTATTAGAAATCTCTTCTTCTTTTATTTTGATTTTTTTTCTTTTGAAAAATCTACGTACATGTCTTCTTCCTCTTCTCTGATCATTGTCAACAGTGGGGATCAGAGTTTTATGTTTGACTGGTTTTATGGAAGGTCGAAGAAGATACGAGTATGAGCTGACCCACAAGATAGACTTGGATTGCTATTATCCGAGCTGAGGGTTCCAGGATTGTGCTTCTTTTACAGCAATAATATTCACAACACTTCGAAATTGGTTTGTTGTTGGTAGGTGGGGTTCAGCTTTTTAAACTTGAAAGTTATTCATGTTTATACTATCTTATACTTAATTTTTATCAATTAAATAAGTATAATGAGATTCGAACTCATGACCATTTGATCATCAAGACTCTGATATCATATCAAAGAATCATCTCAATCCAATAGCTTAAACTGTTAGATAAAATCTCATAATATGATTTATATTATTTTATAACATTGAATAATGCTTTGCAAGATCTTTTGATTGTTATTGTTGTTGTTGAGATTTTTCCATAGATTATTATGCAAAAGGTCTTTTGAAAATTTAAGTTCCAAGTCTGTTGGAAATTTTCCATTTAAAGGTATTGGGTTGAAGCTATTGTAAGTTAAGAAAATCTTATTTTGTATCTAAATAGTAGGTGTGATAATTTATTTTTAGGTTACTTTTCAAAATTTATTTTAAAATAATAATAATAATAATAATAATAATAATAATAACAAGAATACTAATATATTTTGATAAAAGCAGGTTGAGGAGGTACCAAATATATAAAAAAAATCAAATTGAATTTTTTTGACAGATTAGAAGCCTAATTAGACCCTTTTGTACTAAAAATGAAGAAATAATGTGGATTTTAGGTCAAATTAAATGATTTTTTGATAAATCTACATAAAAATTAAGTCCAATGATATAATTAGATTTTTAATAGGCCAATTTAATCTAATCATTGGTCAAAATAAAAATTTTATTTATATTTAAGAATTAATTTTGTTCTAATTAAAAGATTTAATTAGGAGTAATTAATGACTTAATTATACTTTAAATAAATATACCTTTATAATTATACTCAAATCCTCTTTTTAACACATCATCTCAAAGGACCGACTCGTCATTGCTCGATGCCACGAGCGCCCCGTGACAATAGGTCTGATAATGAGTAATTCTAATGTGTGAATTATTCAATTTGTTTCCAAGTAGAAAACCTTGATGAATTAATTTACAGATATTGTAGTGTGAAAATTTAAAGGTATTGGCATTGTGTCGGGTTTCATGTAATTCAATTTGGTTTGGTATTGCATTTAATTTTTAAATTTGTTAAAAAAAACTTACAGAAGACTAAGCTCAATAAGAATTTGTTAAAGTTTAATATCCAAAAAATTATTAGAAATAATACAATTTATTTACTTTTAATATAGAGATAAAAATTACAAGGAGTTTTTATATCTAAAATATTATTTGAAATGATACAATAGCAAAAAATTCAAAGTTCGTTCTAAAAGAAACCTCAACGATAATTAGAGATATTTCAACCTATGTCTCATGTTACAAGAGTTATGGACATCCAAAATACAAAAGAAAAAAGATAGAAAATGAAAGTCGTCGACTTTTGGATTTCTAGTTGTAGTTCAATTGTAGTGTATAAACTATGAATAGACTTGTATTTCTTAGATATTTTTTAAACCAAATTCTTGACTTAAAAAACTAAGATCTTTTCATTATAACAATACTGTCATAATAGACTAATAGGATTTAAAACATCATCAGATTATAACAATCACAAATAAAAATAATGTATTTTATCTTATGTAAGGTATATTAGAAATGCTAACACATTTTGTTTAAGCAACCAATTCTTTTTTTAGAATATCTAAAGATCAATTAAAGTTTTTAATAATCATAATAATATGTAGAAATTTTTTATCCAACCAAAGACTTCTTAACTCGTTTAGAAAAAGGTTGTCGTGATGTTATGTTGTGACGAGGGGAATGGCAATTATAATTATATTACAAAACATGATAAAAGAAACCTTAATTCATACTTCATTTTTATCACTTTCTAATACCTTAACTTTTTAAAAAAAAAACAAATAGGTGAACACGTGCAGTGGTATGGAATTACACGTCCATGAGGCTCGTTTCTTTCCCAAATTAAACAAGAGAAAAAGCTAGTGACCTTTTTTCCTCAAGGGGCCAGTCTTCGAGGTTCTGATTGCTGGGTTTTTTACCATTAAGTTTTTGAAGTGAAGATTCATCCTTTTTTTATTATTATTATTATTATTATTATTGTTATTGTTAGGGCATATATTGCCCCCACAAATTTAAAAGAACAGAAGATCCAAGTACAGTGCTGAGAATTCCCTTGTAGGCCGACACCCTCTTCATAACCCTACTTTTGTGTCTTCTTCTTGCTTAGCGGGGGAGAAAAGGTCACGAAACTAAGGTGTTTTTGATAATTTTTCAGGTTTTATGGTTTGGTTATTAATTTTAAAATCTATAAAATTAATAGAAATATACGTAAGTTAACCGGACAGGTAGGAACACACAGGGCGTCCACAGGCTGTTCTGTTCTATCAATAGACTTCTTCCGTTATAGAACGGGCCGGTTTCTTAAAAAAAAAAAAAAAAAAAAAATATATATATATATAT
>Ga0325410_1006217_pt1 | contig 13129 bp, 10 predicted proteins | sample PopdelMetagenome_16_FD_206182 | JGI IMG/M metagenome (GOLD analysis project Ga0325410, IMG submission 206182) | Populus deltoides microbial communities from Bellville, Georgia, United States - Xylem-PdIQD-R3 | ecosystem: Host-associated > Plants > Phyllosphere > Stem > Wood/Secondary xylem... | reverse complement strand
TGGCATTTAGGAACTGCTGTGGAGTAACTGGTGGCTTCTGTGAAGGGGTCTACCGTGCCAGTGGGCTGCTGATTTTGTCTGGTGTGCTGGCTGATGTGGCTGGGAAGGATGAATGGTGGCTGCTGTCGGTTGGAAGATCAATTGATGTGGATGTTTTGCACTGCTGGACAATGGGTTTGGTGGCTTGGTACTGGGTTTATTGATGATAGGATGCTGTGGGGGTTAAGATGGGTGGTGACTGAAATGTTTTTGTTTGTGGCTTTGGGAACTGGTATGTGTGGGGTGTTTTGGGCAATGGCGGTGTTGAATCAAATTGATGTTGCTGCGGTGGCTGGGGCGAGGCTGGCTGATAGGTTGATTTTCCGGTGTTGGTTATGAAAAGAGGGGAGGGTTGCTGATTTGACGGGCTAGTGGGTGACTGGTTGGTGGTGTGTTGCCATGAGGGGTTGTTGTGCTGGGAAAGTGGCGTGGCTGGTGTCTGTGTTGGTCGGCAGCGTGGTGGCTGAGGCTGAAGACTGGCTGTTACAATTGGTGTGTGGGGGTGGCTGGAGGATGAGGAAGATGAACAATAGCTAGGGTTAGGGTGTAAAGGGGTGTTTCATTGGATTTTTTTCCTTCCAGAACTCACCTGCAAACAAAAAAATTAAATGATTTTTTCTCTCTCTAGATCAACCTTTGATGATGATTCTACACAATTTCTAGGTTTTATATACTGTGTTGAATTTTGAGGATTTTCACAAGCTTTAATAGATCGATTAATTGTAAGAACAATAAAAAAACTCGGCTCTGATATCAAAGTTGAACGGGACAAAAGAGATTTTAAGCCCAATAAGAAAGAAAATAAGAAGTTAAAAGAAGAAGCCTAAGAAAGAGAAGAAAAAGCTAAAGAAAAGAAAGAATAGGATTGGAAAAATATGCAACTTTGCAAATTTTATTCAATTAATCAAAAACTAAAACTTAATGTTAAGAAAATTTCATGTAAATAATAAAACCCTAATTAGAATCAAATTTAGGTTTAAAACCCGCTAACTAATAAAAATATAATAAAATCATATAAAATGAAGTCCAATAATAAAGGTAATTAAAATCTAATAACTAGGGCTTTGATGAGCCCAATCTCCTAATCAATGAACAACATGTTGGGCTACCCTCTATCATCTATAATCATACGAGTGCGTAAACAATATCTCGGGTTCAGTGTCCCCACTAAATTAACTGAAATAATTAGAAATTGTTTTACCAAAGGATGTTGGGGATTACACCTTCATTACGTTAATGGCTTGAAGTTGAGTGTTAAATCCTACCTTTGCTTGGCCTGGATGTTGTCTAAATAATAGATAATGAAATAATAATATGAAGAGTCATATTCACTTTTAAGCTTCGAAATGATATGAGAAGACAATTTAGGCCTCCTCTTGTGGTGTTTCTTAATGGCTCTGCTATACTTCAAATTGATTCTTTGTAAAGCTAAGGCATTTTCAGTATTTGGCCTCAGCCTTTTTCACTTTATTTATCCTGCTTCTTTTACTCCACTTCTTTGCCATTCCTTCTCTATTGAACTAAGTATTTGTAATCAGTTCTGTGTACTGGGGATGTGTGTTTTCTTGAGTTAGTCTATTTCTAATTGGTTCTTGCTGGTTTGAGCTAGTTTATCTCACCATCAAGGTTTCTGCCTAATTAAAGGCTAAACTTGTTACTGTTTGTCATTACATATGCTAAATTATATGATATTATTGCTGCAACTACTACTGTGTATGACTTCATTTCATCGTTTTCAGTGTTTGCAGTTGTTCTACTAATTTCTTGTTCTCTTTCTTTTATAGCTGCTGATGTACTACTTTGGAAGTGGTGGCATGTTTCTTTTGGTGTCATTATGGTTGCAACTGTATCATGGTTCATATTTGAGCGGTCTGGATTGCCATTCTTAACAATTTGTTCTGATGTGTTGCTGATCTTGATTGTATTGCTGTTTGTCCGAGCCAACACAGCTGATATGATAAACAAGTATGCCTAATGCCATCTACATTTTTCATTTGCAGCTCCTTATTGTTTCAGTTCCAAAACCATTTCTAATTTCACCTTTTTTTTTTTTTAGCAGACAGCTTCAATCGTTACCAGAGTTAGTTCTGTCAGAGGAAATGGTTAACAGTGCTGCAGCATCATTTCGTGTGAAAATTAATAATGTTCTTCTTATGGCTCATGACATTACTCTCGGCAAAGATTTTAGACTCTTTTTCAAGGTCATTGTTGATTGACTTAATAACGTGCTTCTTATGCTCATGTTATTCCCTTTTGGAAAAGTTTTTAGAGTCCTTTTCAAGGTCAATGTATCGTCTTGAAAAGGGTCAAAGATGTTAGATTCTATTTTTCAAGGTAAGTATTGGTTTGCTTAAAGAGGATAAAAGAGTTCCACTATGTGTAATTGAAGATTTATTAAGCTGTTTTGATTTTTTCTTTGTTGTAGTAGTTTATGTAGTAAATTGTAGTCATTCAGTCTTAAAGGAAACTAAAACTCTAGAACAATAAAAAATTGTAGGAATTTCAAAATTTTTAATTACTATATACATATGTATATGGATGGATATGTATGTTTGAATTTGTAATTTAAGAAAATGCATATCAAATATGAGTTAACTAAATTTTCTCCAGAAGAATTAATTCGACACTACTTGATTTGATTGGGTAGGGGAAATGGGCGAGTTGAGTTAAGGGGCAGGGAAAACAGACTAGTCGGGACTTGCAAGTATACTTTTTAATGCTCTTTTCCTTGAGCGGACAGTAGGAATATTTGATTGGCAACCTTCTGTACTTTTATAAGTGAAGCTTGCAAAGGTTGCCAGTCTACAGCATCCAGTAGGATCTCTAGATGGTTGAATAGAGTCTTGAGAGTCTATCTTAATGAAGTTACAATGTCTTCTATTTGTTTATTGTCTCGCTAACTAATTTAATTGTTCATTTGATAGGTGGTGGTCTTTCTCTGGCTCCTGTCTACTGTTGGTAGCTACTTCTCTTTCTTCACTCTGGCTTATATAGGTATGTATGGCGTGTCAGCGTTGTTAGTCTTAGTTAAGTGCAGCTTTTGATTTTTGGAGTTTTTTTGGAAGCCAACATAGTGCCCAAGTTTTTGGGGGAAATATCACAGCAGAAAACTTATTTAGGGAAATAGCACAGTTTGTTAAGCTGCAGCATAGAACTTATTGGAAATTAGCAGAAAACTAATTTTGAAAAAAAAAATTAAAAGAGCAGCCCTTTAAAACTTCACCATTGCTCTGTGAATATATTGGATGTAAACTGTTGCAAAATATAGCCTTGTTCTAAACATGGGAGACAAATTTTTTAATTTTTTTTTTAGGTTTATGGGAGGTCCAAAAGGCTTGGGTTATACAAATCCACCAGCTTATTAATTCCAATATTTGAACACAAGGCTTTCCAGTAAAAACCTCAAGTTTTATTAAGTTGAGCCTTCGGAAGGGCAGATTGAAAATTTAACTTCAGTTCCTTTCAAATCTTCATTCTGTTTTATGAACCAAATTTATTTAAGGTCGCGGCAGATTTTTTATTTTTATTTTTTAAATTAAAGGCTGCGGTAGTAACGCTGCCGCAACCTTCAATTTGTTTTCAAATTTGAAGGCTGCAGCAGTGACACTGCCACAACCAATAAAATTTAATTTGATCGTGCCAATGATGCTGCTGCAGCTCAACAAACTTTGCTATTTTCTCCAATAAGTTTTCTACTGTGCTATTTCCCCAAAAAAAAATTTGGGCACTGTGCTAGTTTCCAAAAAACTTATATTTGGAACTGTGAATTCTTATGTTAAATCATTTATTTCACCTTAGTTAAAACCCTGGATGCCCTATTCCCTTTGCTCTAAAGTTTATTTTTGTGGAAGGCTTTTCTTGCAATATATATGCCTGTTCTTGAACCTTGTGACATTCCTTGAAATTTGTTATCGTGCCTGTGGATGTTACCACTGTCTGGTCTCTCCTTGAAATTGTTTGAATACTTCATATTGTTTGGACCAAAATATTAACATGTTTACCACTGATATTGATAACAGGAACAATCTTATCCATTACAATCCCTGCCTTGTATAGCCGATATGAAGAACGTGTGGATAGATGTTGTGGGATAATCCATAGAAAATTATCACATCACTATAAGATAGTGGATGAGAGTGTTATTAGTAGAATCCCGCAGAGTTTATCCAAGGACAAAGATTCATGAGTCTGATGTACATATAGGTTACCGGTGAGCCTGCTTTACAGTTCAGAAGTTCGAACTCTGCCAAAACTCAATGATTTTGGTTACACCATTATGTTTTTAGAGCTAGTTCTTCTATCAATTATGCACATGATCTTCTAGTTGTATTTGTTCCAAGTCTGAGACAGGTGCAGCATGCTGGAACACGGAATAAATGATTTCAAGGAATGTTAAAGTTTCAATGCTAACGATTGTTGTACAAATAGTTTTTCAATCAACCTCAGGTCTAGGTCTACGCATGAAATTGCTGATCAGGTTCATCATGCAGTCATCATGACCGTAGTGAGGGTAATCCATGCAAGTAGCCCTTCTGCGCGTAGCTGCTGTTATATTTGATCTTGCAGCCACACAAGGAATGTCCCAGATACATAGGATGACAACGGGAAGTGCATCTGAACCAAAGCTTAATTAGCTGACAAGAGTGGAATCTTGATACTTTCACATGAGACATAACTGAGTTTCAAAACAGCTTCAAGAGCATCAGAAGATACACTGTATCGCATGCATAAATCAGCCATGGTAGCCAGCATTCATCTAATCTAATTTAAGGTCTCAGTATGTGATAGTACGAGAGAACCCACAAAATTCCTACACGCATTGGTCTGTAACATCAAAGTAAACCATTAATTCTGCATCTTCAGTGATCACAAGAGAGGTGCTTGAATCCAGCTTCTGAACAAACCAAGCCCGAGCAGTTCTTTTGCCTTCTCCAACCAAACATAGCAAGTTTAATCATAGAACAGGACATAATGCACCTGCTAACAGCAATTTCAACCAACACAAATAAGATTTCAAGGCTTAAGCAATTGATCCAAATATTGTTTGTGCAATTCTGCTATCAGAGCACAAAAACGTCCAGGGAAGACTGATTTTTCATGGGGAAATTCTGCAATGGTCCGATTATCAGATCATGAAAAAATGCCAGAACAAATTTAAAAGTTGAAGTGATTTTGGATTCCTAAATCATGATATTTGATCCAACATAATACCTCTTTCATAACAAAGATAATTGAATAGTAGTTGTATGTTGGTGAGAATTGCACACCCTACTTGTATTCATGTGTTGCCTATATATATAGGCAGCATTGTGTTTGATTTAAATTCAGAAACATATAAAATCTATCCTATCTCAACTAAAATACAAAACTTGAATGAAGGATAAGTTAACTGAAACTTAAAAAATAACAACCAACAAATAAAGATTATTATCCTCTATTATGGCTCCTTATAATGGAGGTTGAGAGAAAAGTCCAGTTTTGATCTTGAGGTTGAGGAAACGAGCGCAAGAAATAGTTTAGTGGGAACATCTACAAGTTGATATTTAATAGACATATAAGTAACACAAAGATCACCATTTTTTACTTGATCTCCAATAAAATCAAAGTCAATAACAACATGCTTCATTTGTGAATGAAATACTGGATTAGAACAAGGTTGACTAGCTCCAACAATATATCATTGGATAATAAGAAAACTTAACACCAAGATCAATTAAGAGATAGTTGGCCCAATAACAAATGAATGATACACAACTTTAATGGATTAACGAGCTATTTTATATGACATAAGCTCCTATAGAAGAAAAGTCATCTTTGTCACTTGCCCAATCAGCATAAAAAAATGAATGCAGACATCAAGGTGAATCATTATAGATTTGCAAGCCATAATCAATTATACCACACAAATAACGTAAGAGATGTTTGAAAGTGACCTAATGTTTGGTTGTTAGACAATGCCTATATTGAGAGGGTTGTTAACGATAACGAAATATCATGACTTGTGATTAAGAGGTACTGGAGACCATTAACTACATCTATATACTTCGTAGCATCAAATAAAAACAAGCTAGAATTTAAAATGAGTGGAGGACTTGGTGGTATTGGAGTGAGAATTGATTTGGCATTTATCATGTGTGCGAGATATAATGTCTGTGATGTAATGTTTTTGAGAAAGTAACATATCATTTTTGTATGTCACAACTTCCATACCCAAGAAATAGGATAGCAATTTAAGATCCTTTATAGAAAACTGATGAGCAAGAATTTTCACAAAGCTATTAACCATCTCAGCATTGTCAATAGTGAGAATTGAGTCATCAACATAAACTATGTGATACCTAATGTGTCCATCAATAGTGAGTAAATATAGAGATGTATCAATATGAGAATTCTTAAAACCATAATGAATAAGAAAGGTGTGAAGTTCGTGACACTAGGCTTGAGGAGCTTTTTAAAGGTTATAAATTTTTTTTCTAAGTATACATACATAAGATGAATTATTCTAATCAACAAAACCTGGGGGTTGAGTCATGTAACTATTCTATGAGAGATGGCCCTATAGGAATATATTGTTCACATCAAGCTCTCTCAAAGACCAATTATGACTCATAACTAGATTGAGAACAACATGAATAGTGTTTGGTTTGATAATATGATTAAAAATGTCATCGTAATTTACTCTTGGATATCAATGAAAGCTTTTTATAACCAAACAATCTTTAAATCTATTAATAGAATCATCCAAATTATTTTTAGTTATAAAAATCAACTTATTGCTAATGATATTATAACTTGAATAAAGTGACACTAGCTTTCATATTCCATTCCAAACAAGAATATCACACTCTTTAAACATGGTCGAACACCACTTAATATGTTTGAGAGCTTAGGTCACTGTGGTTGGTTCAAGATTATTGGATTTGAAGAGTTAGGTATACACACTCAATTTTCTAATAGGTTTGTGAATGTTATTCTTTGCTTGAATAGTTATAGTATGAGTAGAAGATGATTAAGTTAAAATTGGGTAATGATTACCTGAAATTTGAGTGGGGTTGAGGTTTATATGAAGAGGTAGCAGGTAAGGGCTCATGCGAGATTAAGTGTGATAAAACTTCACATCAAGAAACTTCCATTTCAAATTGAGAAATTAATGGTGATGCCAAAGAAATAATTGTAAATTTAAGTGGTGTTAGAATCCAAGTGGTAATAGCACTAGGTTGTGGAAGAGGGGGTTTACCAAAAAATAAGGTGAAAAGAAATAAAGTTTCAATGAACTTAACATGTATTAATATATGGATTTTTAAAGTTAAAGAATCAAGCACTTTGAGTTAAATAATAGCCAAGAAAACACAAGGTTTGGAATATGAATTAAAGAATAGTCATGTTTTAATACATTAATAATGACTATGAACTAAGTGATGAGGAAGATGATGGTAATGTTACTTTGGGTTTAGTTGACCCATATGAAGATGGTGAGTTTTATAATCCAATAAACCAATTCATAGAACCTCCCATTTCTAATTTTAAGGATGCTAGTGGGTTGATGAAATGTTATGCAAATATTGGGTTTTGAGTTATATGAATTAAGGAATAAGTGTTCAATTAGAGGTTAGACAAATCTTTTAAAACAAGTCTGAATTAATTAATGTAGTGAAAAGAAGGCACATAACACATTAATTAGAATAAAAGGTGCAACATTCAACCATAATTTATATGCAATTATAATGTACGCATGAACCAAAATATCAATAGCATTTATATGAGTGGAATCATAAGAATTTCAATTTATTTGAGATCTCAAAGTTGATGTGTCTACATACATGTACCAATTGATCGGTTATGGAAAACCTTCATTTGCTTGATTCAAATTTTATTGCTAATATAGTTTTACCAATTACAAGTGATGACATAAGTATGAACTTTGCATCCAACTAAGAAACAATACAAAAATAATAAGTTTAATGTCTCATATTACATGACATAAATAGCTAAACAAAAGGTTCTCAAGTGATTGTTTTATTTGCACGAGGATTCCATTCAAATTCAATCTAGAGTGTTACTAGCACTTTAAGAATCAAATTATGGTATAATTATCCAATGGGATCACAATAGGCTGGATGATGACACAACAATATTTGAAAGAGTTTGTTGGTCATTTAAAGTTCTAATTAAGGGCTTGGGTTCTTGTTAACCATTGATAAGTGTTGATAACACTCATCTATATAAAAAGTATAATAGGAAGTTATTGGTTAAAGTTGGTTTTGGCATGAACAATGGGATATTTCCATTATATTTTGCTTTGGTCAAAGAAGAGATAAATTACAATTAGATATGGTTCTTAGCTTGTATTTGTCAAAACATTATAGTTGGCAATACCACACTATATATATTATTATATATACATATTAAAAATAAGAATACGATGTTAGAGATATGGCCCGAGGTGTTTGAATTTTATTGTTTTTATCACGCCACTTTATAAGTAACTTTAATATTATATTTAAAAATTCAAGTTTGAAGAAAACCTTAAATGTGATTTGTCATGAACCATGAAAGTAAAAATTTGATACCTGATATGGTACTATGATTAAGAATGACAAATGAGTAAAAGAAAGGCTAAAAGTTAAACAAAAAGAAAGATGAGCATTTTCATATGATAATGACCACAATGATGTTAATATGGTCATAAATTTATCAAAATTCTTTAATCTTATCATGAATGGTGGTCATGCATCTCCCATTACTACTCTATTCTAGTTGACCTTTTATAGGTTAAATAATTTTTTTTTCATCAAAGATTCAAGGCACAAGATTTCATATCTTGTGGTATATTATGGCCTTTATAACTACTTTGTGAAATCACAATAACTTTAAATAAATAAAAAACATATATGACAACTCTGTTTAACCATAAAATATGTTATTTTTAAGTGAATACTCCCATAACCCAGTGGTCTAAGAGAGACCTGACAGACAACTAACATGTATGAAAGAAATTGAACAAGTGGTAAATTGAAAATGTTTCAACGACCATGTTCACATCTCATTGCAAGTTGAATCTCATAATGAGTTAAATTCGCATAATTTATGAATATTTTATTTAGTGTTTATATGCTCCAAAATATATATGCTTTTTAATTTTACTCTTTACCCAACCAATAAGTATGAGATGAATATATTAGGCTTAAGAGCATATCCAATTATATAAAGATATAGAAGATGTTAAAGAAGATTAGCTTGTATACATAACGATATAGATGTAAGAGAGTGGTATACACAAAACAAACCTTGCATACGAGTGAGAGAGATGGCATAATAGAAAAACTTTTGAGATTGAACAATGTATATTATGTTTTACATTAATGTTGTTTGTTATTATTTTATATTCATTATTTTTAAATATTGAAACTCATTTGACAAATATATCATATAAGTACACAATAAGTAATGATGCGTATGAGAGGTAGCTAAACAAGTTTTATTGATGGTCCCCTCCACCACAGGGACAATGTAAAGAGTAATTTTATTATATGCCTTGTGGATAATTCAGTTTTATATTTGTAAGACTAACATTAGATTGCAGACATATAGGTTGAACATCTAATTTTACTTGTGATAGTTATATTGTAACATATTCATATTCAACATCACAATAATACTAATATTTATGTTATTTGATTGATTTTTAGGGTATAAAAGAAATATATTTTTGCCATTATATTAATTCCTCTACATTTATGTATTCTTGTTTTCATCATGGCTGTTGATTTTTATAGGATCTCTAACCTCCAACATATCATGCTCGATCAAGGATCGCTTGGTGCATTGGTCGAGAGATGGAGTAATGAGACCCATATTTTCTATCTACATGTTGAGGAGATGGTGCCCATGCTCCACTGTGTTGTTCTATTACTTAGGTTGCTCATAGATGTTGGTTTTGTGACTAAAAAATAAGTGTATAACAAGGAGGTATGGTAACATTTATTAAGATGCGCACGTGATGAAGTCGCTACTAAAGGAGATTACATCAAGCTTAAATGATTGGAAGATAATTTCAAAGCCCTAGATGATGCCATAAATGAGACGTTGCTTATGTATGATATAGTGTACCTCATTTACAAGTCTAACTGTAATGTAGTGCTAGTCCCATTTCTACCATAACAAGATGATTTTGAGCGGATTCTAATATATAGTTGGGGGTTAACAATGTTTGCATATCTTTATTGCCAAATATTTCATAGATACATGGCTAGAGAGAAATAAGTTGTGAGTTGTTTGATGCTTCTACATGTATAATTATTTTAAATGTTTTAATTTATCTAATTTTATTTATACAAAAATAATACATTAAAATGTTTTGATGTCAGATGGTGTGGGTTTAATTTTTTTTTGAGAAAATTCAACTCATGTGTGGCCATTCTACTAGGATGAGTTAGATGCACAATAACCTCATCAGTTATGATTTACAACATGCATTTTATTTATTTTTATAATATTATTTTTCAAATCAAACTTTTATATATCAAGGATATGATACAAGCAACTCCTCCAATTTGCATCCAGAGCAACAATATACGGAGGTTAATGGTCGCAATGCACTATTTTGTTATCATTGAGTTGCATTGCTCGGATCTTGTGATGTGGTAGTTTGGATTGCATCAACCTATCCTAAATGATGTTGATACGATTGATGATTGCATGTGATCAATCATTGAGCTAGAGATGACAATAACTGGTTGATAACACATGTGGATTATATCAACTATGGGCATGCAAGGAGAGCACATATCTTTGAGGAGCAACATCTTATCATTGATATTGATGTCTACGTAGACTGATATATGCATATAACATATTGCTTTATCACACTAACATGAGACGATATTTCGAGGTGTCCATGTATACAGTCCAAGCTCCACACACCAATATATAATAAATTGGTATGCATTAGGTTTTTTTATGAATATAACTTAAGTGTCTTTCATATATATATATATATATATATATTGGTATATATTAGGTGATGTTTTTTTTATACGAGAGGGTCATCAAGCCACTAATGCGGTTCATGATGAAATTGATGATGTTGTACATGTTATTATAAACAATTATGAATAACTGATGATGCACACGAGTGGCTTGTATACATATAGTACAAGCATTAAATATCATGATATAATAAATTTATATGCGTTGACTAATTTTTTTTTTGTCAACATAGCTTAAATTTCTTTCATATATAATGGATTGGTAATGTTTTTTTTTTTTTGATGTATTAGGTGATGTTTTTGGTATGGGAGGGTCATTGAGCCACTACTATCATTCATGATGCAACCGATAATGCTATACATTCCATTGCAAACAACTGGTTCACAGCTTGCCGTTCTGTACTTGATATAGCTGAGGATACTGTACCAGCTGAGGATAAGGCAGCTTTACGAGGACAAAGACAAAGACATACATGATTTCTAAGATGCAATTTGGACGATGCGGGGTCATCCATGAGCAGCATTCAATGAACTACCAAGAACTAGCTAGATGTAGTTAATTATAGGCATAATTTGTTCAGGTTTACACTTGCAATGAAATAATTTTGTTTTGAAGGATGGTTATACGCTGTCAGATAGCTTAGTTGTGCTACTCGCCAACAAATTTGTGTTATTTCCTAAAAATAATTTGCGAAATGTGCTATTTTCTAAATGAACAAAAAAAAAAAAACCTCTCTATTTTGCTCAGTTGTCCGTTCGAGGATGTTGCTATGCTGTCTCGTTTAGTCGTCATGTGTCAGATATCCATTTGACTGTAACTTTTGGAGAAAGTTGCTGGTGAATTTATGCAATCTGAGGCAATGTCCTCTGTTTTGAACCATGGTGCATGACCTTCTCTGATTACTAACAAGTTGATTTTCCTTTTCTTTTTTTTCCCCAGAACAACTTTCAATGCCATAACAAACATGGGAAATGGAAATATGAGACTTTCAGTACTCTATCAGAAGCAATTCTCTCTTCTTTTTTTTTTTTTAAGAAATAAATCAAAGAAGCAACTTCTAATGATCATCCAGGAGAATTTAAATTGGATGAGGATAGAACATATCCCCTTTGTTCAACTTCAATTCCTGAGAATTCTTTTAAGCAGTTTCATCTATGGCAGGCAAAAAAGCAGCACATGCAATGTTTTGAAAACGTTCACCAATGACATGGACTGTGCAAACATTTTCTCAACAACAACTTCTGAGCCAAAGAAAGAATCCTCTGGCCAATACATGCATAATTTGCGTTGGTATCATCTAATATTTGCTGTCGCATGTAAACAGTCGTCTTTTCCCTTCGTTGATCTGGCATCTTGTTGTTTAGCCTAATCATATATATTATGTTCCTACTGTTTCTGGGAATACAGCTGATCCTCATCAGAAGGAGCTGGTTTGTGGAAAGAGATTTCTAATTTTGCTATGGCGAACACTGGCATTCCAGTTGTGACAAGCTCAAAACGGTGGAGCGCAATGGCGTTTACAGTGCAAAGAATGGCTAGAAATTTGATGATACATAAATGCATGACGGATTTTTATTCGTAGATTAAGTACAAGACCAAAGAAATTAATTAGTATACAGTAAAACTTCGCAAATTTAAATGTTCCAACTGGGTTTCAGACCAAATTGGAGACTAAATCTACCAAACCAATAACGATGTTCATGGCCTTGAAATCAAACAGAAGGCGACGAATGAACATTCCTATGTATGTAAACTGTAAAGGAACTATATCTTTCAATTTTATGCTGCATATATAAAGGCCCAGCGGGTGCTAATAAACCACCTCAGCAACAGCCAGACATATTGGCCATGCCTTTCCTACCCTACCCCCTCTCCTCTCTCGCAAACCATATATAGATGTCATCACACAACAATCAATGAGAATTGTTTGTCCTCAAAAGCTAGAATTGACCGCCTGAAAATGTTTGGCCAAATTGCCAGTTTTCTGGCACGGCGTTGTAGCTAGTCACAGTCCTACCATCACTTGTGGTGACTTGGAAAGAAAGACTTTGGCCATTGAGGTAAGAATTGCTTTGCCAGTTCTGGCCCCAGTTCCTTGACA